>Ga0102832_1000236_pt1 | contig 127355 bp, 113 predicted proteins | sample EBPBio282013_DNA_FD_88942 | JGI IMG/M metagenome (GOLD analysis project Ga0102832, IMG submission 88942) | Wastewater treatment Type I Accumulibacter community from EBPR Bioreactor in Madison, WI, USA - Reactor 2_5/28/2013_ DNA (Illumina Assembly) | ecosystem: Engineered > Bioreactor > EBPR >... | reverse complement strand
CCAGGCGCTTGGATCCATAGTTGACCGACATGGTGCAGAGTCCTCTTTTCTTCTTGCTTTGGGTCGCCGCTCAGTACAGGCCGAACAGCTTGGCGCCGAGCAGCAGCGTCAGCGCGATGCTGACCACCAGCGTGAACAGCGCCGTGGTGCGGCCCTGCTCCTTGCCGACGCTGTGCATGGCGTCCATCCACAGGTGGCGCACGCCGGCGATGAGGTGGTGCAGGAAGGCCCAGATCAGCGCCAGCACCACCAGCTTGACGACGACGCCGGGCACGAAGCCGATGCCCGCCGTGAAGGCGGCGCTGAAGCGCTCGTACGAGACCTCGGAGCTGAGGCTGGTGTCGAACAGCCAGATGATGAAGGGCAGCAGCACGAACATCAGCAGGCCGCTCACGCGGTGCAGGATGGACACCCACCCCGCCAGCGGCAACCGGTATTGCAGGGCGTCGGTCAGCTTCATCGGGCCGGGCCGCGGCTTGGACATCGAGGTCGTCATGGTGGGCACTGCTGGGTTGGCTGAGAGGGTGCGTACAACCAGTTGAGTTTATTGCAACGCCACTGGCTTACGCGGAACTGGTGGCGACGCCGATGGCAGCGCGTGGCCGGCGCCTACTGCAGCTCATTGCGGTAGTGGAAGCGGTCGGTTCGATAGAGGCCGCGGCGCAGCTCCACCGGGCGGTCGCCGTAGGTGTGCGACAGCCGCTCCACCAGCAGCAGCGGCGTGCCGGCGGCCACGGCCAGCAGCGCGGCGTCGTCGCCGGCCGCGGCCACGGCGCGGATCTTCTCCTCGGCGCGCACCATGCGCAGCCCGAACTCGGCCTCGAACAAGCCGTACATCGGCCCGCGCCAGCTCGACAGCTTGTCGGCCGTCAGGCCCTTGAACAGCGGGCCGGGCAGCCAGATCTCGTCCAGCACCACCGGCTCGCCGGCGTGCAGCAGCAGGCGGCGGATCTGCACCGCGGCCTCGCCCGACTTGATCTCCAGCGCGCGCGCCACCTCGGCCGGCGCGCGCATGCGGCGGCACTCCAGCAGCCGGCGCTGCAAGCGCGTCTGCGGCGGGTTGCCGCCGCCGTCGTCGGGCATCAGGCGCAGAAAGCGGTACTGCGTGCGCTCTTCGGCGTGCGTGGCCACGAAGGTGCCCTTGCCCTGGCGGCGCACGAGGTGGTTTTCCTGCGCCAGCTCGTCGATCGCCTTGCGCACCGTGCCCTGGCTGACCTTGAAGCGCGCGGCCAGCTCCATCTCGCTGGGGATCATCTCGCCGGGCTTCCACTCGCCGGCCTGCAGCCGCTGCAGCAGCAGCGCCTTGATCTGCTGGTACAGCGGGCTGAAGGCAGGGGCCGAAGGGGCGGCCGCGACGGCGTCGAGCACGGGCATCCGACCATTGTCTTACATAAGACATAAGAGTCGAGTCAGGTGGGGGCGACTAGAATTTCGGCCGTCTGCGGCGCCTGCCGAGCCCAGCCCACTCCCCCCTTCCTTCAGGAGCCTTCCATGAGCAAGAAACCCGTCCGCGTGGCCGTCACCGGCGCCGCCGGCCAGATCGGTTATGCCCTGCTGTTCCGCATCGCCAGCGGCGAGATGCTGGGCAAGGACCAGCCGGTGATCCTGCAGCTGATCGAGATCCCCGACGAGAAGGCGCAGAAGGCGCTGAAGGGCGTGATGATGGAGCTGGAAGACTGCGCCTTCCCGCTGCTCGCCGGCATGGAGGCGCATGGCAGCCCGGAGACCGGCTTCAAGGACGCCGACTACGCGCTGCTGGTCGGCGCCCGCCCGCGCGGCCCCGGCATGGAGCGCGCCGACCTGCTGGCCGCCAACGCGCAGATCTTCACCGCCCAGGGCAAGGCGCTGGACAAGGTGGCCAGCCGCAACGTCAAGGTGCTGGTGGTCGGCAACCCGGCCAACACCAACGCCTACATCGCGATGAAGAGCGCGCCCAGCCTGCCGCGCGAGAACTTCACCGCCATGCTGCGCCTGGACCACAACCGCGCGGCCAGCCAGATCGCCGCCAAGACCGGCAAGCCGGTGGCCAGCATCAAGAAGCTGTGCGTGTGGGGCAACCACTCGCCCACGATGTATGCCGACTACCGCTTCGCCACCATCGACGGCGCCAGCGTCAAGGACCTGATCAACGACCAGGTCTGGAACAAGGACGTCTTCCTGCCCACCGTGGGCAAGCGCGGCGCCGCGATCATCGAGGCGCGCGGCCTGTCGTCGGCGGCCAGCGCTGCCAACGCCGCCATCGACCACATGCGCGACTGGGCGCTGGGCACCAAGGGTGAATGGGTCACGATGGGCGTGCCCAGCAACGGCGAGTACGGCATCCCCAAGGACGTGATCTTCGGCTTCCCGGTCACCACCGAGGGCGGCAAGTACAAGATCGTCGAAGGCCTGCCGATCGACGCCTTCAGCCAGGAGTGCATCAACAAGACGCTGGCCGAGCTGCAGGGCGAGCAGGACGGCGTCAAGCACCTGCTGTAAGCGCGGCGCTGCAAGCTTCACCGCAAGGCCGGCCGCCCGTTGAGGGCGGCCGGCCTTTTTTCTGGCGCGACGTGAATTTTCACGTGCTGCATCCGGCGCGGGGTCGGGCCCGTCAGGGCGATGCGCGGCGCCGTTGCCGCCCCACCCGCACAGGAGATGCCCGATGAACACCCGCTTCGTGAACCGCCCGCTTGCTCGTCACCTCGCTCGTCACCACATTCGCCGCCTGACCGCGGCCGCCGCCCTCGCCCTGCTCGCCGCCAGCGGCGCGCAGGCCGTGCCGGTGACGGTCGCCATCAGCGGCCTGCCGCCGGGGCTGGCGGCCACGCTGACCGTCAAGCGCAACGTCTGCCCCGACGGCATGGGCTGGATCGACAACGCGCCGCAGGCGCTCAGCGAGACCAGCCAGACCGTGATCGAGCGCGTCACCACGCCGCTCGGCCAGACCATCTTCCGCTCGCGCCTCGTCACTCGCTACACGGCCAGCTTCGATACGCCGGTGACGCCGGCGTCCAGCCCCATCGCCTTCGAGCGCCGCTGCTCCACGCTGGGCATGGCCGACGACCTGTTCCAGTTCGGCATCCAGGTGCAGGGCTTCAACGCCGGCGGCCAGGCCGCCAAGCTCAGCGGCTTCGTCGCGCAGACGCTGCAGTCGCCCGCCGGCGTGGCCGTCAACGCCGCGCTGGCGGCCAAGACCAACAGCTTCACCGCGGTCAATGGCGGCGCGCTGGCGCGCAGCATGGTGCACACGCTGGACGCCAACTTCGGCGCCAGCCTGGGCACGGTGCAAGGCCAGCGGTTGGACCTGCAGCGGCCGTCGGCGCTGATCCCGGGGCTGTTCGGCACCGTGGCCAGCCTGTTCGTGCGCCCCGACGGGGGCGCCTGCGTGCAGGCCGGCGCCAGCACCCACTGCCTGGGCGAGCCCGGGCTGGTGGCGGCCGGCGGCGTCATCCTGCGCGGCCTGCAGCGCAGCGTGCAAGGCCAGCCCGGCACGGTGCGCTTCCAGTTCGAGCTGATGCAGAACTTTCCCACCGGCACGCTGCGCCTGCGCGCCGCCGCCGACGCCAGCGACCTGCCGGCCTACCTGGTGGACGGCGCGGCGCAGGCGATCCAGCTGCTGCCCTGGCAGGCGCTGGACCAGACCGTCACGGTGCAGTGACCGGCACGCGCCGCGCGAAGCGGCGAACCGCCAGGGCACGCGCGAGGAAGCTGCCGCTGAAGCCGCCCAGCAAGCCCGCCACCGCCGCGCCAGCCAGCGAATGCGCCGTCACGGGATGCCCGGTGGCCGCCTCGTACCCGAGCACGAACTTGAGCGCGAAGATGCCCAGCATCAGCGCCAGCGGCAGCCAGCTGCCGGGCACCCGCACCCGCACCCGCACGCCGGCTGGCGCGCCGGCGGCCAGCGTCATGCCGCGCGGTGCCAGCCAGCGGCCGCCGGCCGCCAGCGCGAGGCCCAAGCCCAGCGCCCAGCACAGCAGCGTGGCCGGGTCGGCGCCGAAGGTCGACCACAGGCCGACCAGCGACAGCGCCACCATCAGCGCGCCGATGCCCAGCGCCGTGGCCGGCGCCATCAGCCGCGGCCGCGATTGGCGCACGCCCAGGCCGACCAGCAGCAGCAAGACGGCGGGAACCCAGAGCGGCACTTGAGACAGCATGATCGGCTTCGGTGGTGGACAGTGCGGCCAGTGTCGGCCGCCACCGTCGCCGCCGCGCGCGCCGTGCGACGGCTGGCGGCTGGCGGGCGCGAAGCGGCGGCGGGCCGGCGTGAACCGCAGCACCGCAGCCCCGCGCCACGGCGCCCGGCGCCGCGCCGGCCGCCGAAGCCTCGCCAATCAGGCGTCGGGCCCCATCGGCGGCCGCGCCGACGACGCCAGCGGGTGCGTGCGCACGGTCTGCGTCGCCAGGTGCACCTCGCGCAGGAAATAGGCCAGCCCGACGGTCAGCGCCAGCGTCGCCACCGTGAACAGCACGCCTTCCAGCCAGCGCAGCGGCAGGTCGAACAGCTCCTCGACGAACAGCGCCGCGATCACCAGGCACACCAGCAGCGCCGACAGCGTGCACGCCGTGATCGCGGTGCTGGCCAGGCGGCGGCGGTACTCCAGGCTTTGCAGCTCCAGTTCGAGCAGCGGGTCGCCGGCCACCAGCTCGTCGAGCGGCGGCTCGCGCAGGCGGCGGCCGCGGTCGATGATGCGGCCCAGCCGGCCGGCCATCACGTTGAGCATGCCGGCGATGCCGGTCAGCAGGAACACCGGCGCCAGCGAGAGCTGGATCGCATGCGCGACGTCGGCGGTGGCGACGTGGGGCAAGGCCATGCTCAGCCGATGACCTCGGGCCACTGGGTGTGGAAGAACTCGCCCTCGGGCCGGTCGATGCGCTCGTAGGTGTGGGCGCCGAAGAAGTCGCGCTGCGCCTGCAGCAGGTTGGCCGGCAGCCGCGCGCTGCGCAGGCTGTCGTAGTAGGCCAGCGAGGCGCTGAACGCCGGCACCGGGATGCCGGCGCGCACCGCCAGCGCCACCACCTCGCGCCAGGGCTGCTGCGCGCGGTTGAGCAGGCCGCTGAAATACGGCGCCAGCACCAGGTTGGGCAGCTGCGGGTCGGCGCGCCAGACCTCGGTGATGCGGCCGAGGAAGCGCGCGCGGATGATGCAGCCGCCGCGCCAGATGGACGCGATGCCGCCGAGGTCGAGGTTCCAGCCCTTCTTCTCGCTCATGCTGCGCATCAGGTCCAGGCCTTGCGCATAACTGATGATCTTGGAGGCATACAACGCCTCGCGCACCATGCCCTGCAGCGCCTGCGCATCCACCGCCAGCCGCTGCGGCGGGCCTTGCAGCACCTGGGACGCCTGCAGCCGCAAGGCGCGCTGCGACGACAGCACGCGCGCCTCCACCGCGGCGTTGATGGTGCTCACCACCACCGCCTGCTCGGCGGCGTTGATCAGCGTCCAGCGGCCGGTGCCCTTCTGGCCGGCCTTGTCGAGGATGAGGTCGACCAGCGGCCGCCCGGTCTCGGGGTCGACCTGCTCCAGCGCGCGCGCGGTGATCTCGATCAGGTAGCTCTGCAGCTCGCCGCGGTTCCACTCGTCGAACACGGCAGCCATCTGCGGCGCGTCCAGCCCGGCGGCCTGCAGCAGCGCGTAGGCCTCGCAGATCAGCTGCATGTCGCCGTACTCGATGCCGTTGTGCACCATCTTCACGTAGTGCCCGGCGCCGCCGGGGCCGATGTGGATGACGCAGGGCTGGCCGTCGACGCGCGCGGCGATGGCCTCGTAGATCGGCCGGATCTCGTCCCAGGTGCTGGCCGGGCCGCCGGGCATGATGCTCGGGCCCTTGCGCGCGCCTTCCTCGCCGCCGCTGATGCCGGCGCCGACGAAGCGCAGGCCCTTGGCCGCCAGCCAGGCGTCGCGCCGTTCGGTATCGGTGTACAGGCTGTTGCCGCCATCGATCACGATGTCGCCCGGCGCCAGCAGCGGCAACAGCTGCTCGATCACCGCGTCCACCGCCGCGCCGGCCTGCACCATCAGCTGGATCTTGCGCGGCCGCTTCAGGCTGGCCACGAAGTCGGCCAGCGAGTCGAAGCCCGCCAGCCGCAGCCCCGGGTGCGCGGCCACGAAGTCGCGCGTGACCTGCGCCGTGCGGTTGTAGACGCTGACGCGAAAGCCGCGGCTCTCGACGTTCAACACCAGGTTCTGGCCCATCACCGCCAGGCCGATCAGGCCGAAGTCGCTGTCTTCCTTCACCGCCATGCGTGCCGCCGTCTTCAAGTGCCCTTGGTCGGCAATCATCATACGATCCGGCGCCGACCGACAATGGCGCCATGAACGCCCCGCACCCCCGCCAAGCCCTGTTCGACCCCGACGAACGCACCGTGCCGGCGCTGCCGGTCTGCGACCACTACAGCGGCGTCGAGGCGCGCATGCGCAAGAGCCTGGAGCTGCAGGCCGAGCTGGGCCCGGTGTTCGACGTCACGCTCGACAACGAAGACGGCGCGCCCATCGGCGCCGAGGTCGAGCACGCGCACCTCATCGCCGAGCTGCTGGCCGGGCCGCTGAACCGCTTCGGCCGCGTGGGCGTGCGCGTGCTGCCGGTGGACCACCCGCGCTTCGCCGACGTGGCGGCCATCGTGCTGGCCGCGCGCCGGCGCCCGGCCTACATCATGCTGCCCAAGCCGCGCAACGCGGCCGAGCTGCACCGCGCCGCGGCCGCCATCGACGCCGGCGGCGGCGCCGACATCCCGCTGCACGCGCTGGTCGAGACGCACGGCGCGCTGCAGGACGTGCGCGCGCTGGCGGCGCATCCGCGCATCGAGTCGCTGAGCTTCGGGCTGATGGACTTCGTCTCGGCGCACCGCGGCGCCATCCCGCAAAGCGCGATGGGCGTGCCGGGGCAGTTCGAGCACCCGCTGATCGTGCGCGCCAAGCTGGAGATCGCCGCCGCCTGCCACGCCGAAGGCAAGGTGCCGTCGCACTGCGTGGTCACCGAGTTCAAGCACACCGCGGCGCTGCAGGAGGCCGCCGGCATCGCCGCGCGCCGCTTCGGCTACACGCGCATGTGGAGCATCCACCCGGCGCAGATCCGCCCCATCGTCGACGCCTTCACGCCCACCGTCGCCGAGATCGACCAGGCCATCGAGATCCTGCAGGCCGCGCAGGCCGCGCACTGGGCGCCGATCCGCCACCACGACGTGCTGCACGACCGCGCCAGCTACCGTTACTTCTGGCAGTTGCTGGAGCGCGCGCACCGCACCTCGTTCAGCGACGGCGCGCAACTGCCCGCCGAAGTGCGCGCGGCGTGGTTCGCGGACGGCGCATGACGCGGCTGGCCACGGCGCATGGCGGCGCGCTGGTGCTGCCCACCTTCGACGGCGTGCGCGAGCTGCGCACCGCGCGCACGCTGCTGCGCGGCTGGATGGACAGCGACCTCGAGCCCTGGGTGGCGATGAACGCCGACCTCGCGGTGCGGCGCCATTTCCCGGGCCTGCTGACGCGCGACGAAGCGCTGGCCGAGGCGGCGCGCATCCGCGCCACGCTGCAGCGCCGCGGCTGGGGCGCCTGGGCGCTGGAGATCCCCGGCGCGCTGCCGTTCGCCCACCCGCGGCTGGCGCCCGAGCATCCGATGAGCCGGCATGTGCTGTACCGGCTGCGGCGCGGGGCGGGGACGGCAGGCGCCATGCCAGGCTCACAATCACCGGCTTCCGAACCCCCCGCGACCACCCGATGACGCCTGCCGCCAAGCCTGCCAGCCATCGCCTGCTGCTGTTGTTGCTCGTTGCCGCCGCCGGCACCTGCGCCGCGCAGACCTCGCCCTCGCGCCAGCAGCGGCGCGCGCCGGCGCCGCCGCCGCCGGCCCCGGCGGCCCCGCTGCCCGCCGCCGACGACGAACAAAAGGTGGCCGCCGCGCTGGCCCACCTGGGCGACTACGAGTGCGAGTTCGACGAGAAGGTGGTGATCGCCAAGAACCCGCGCTTCGAGGGCTACCTCGACGTCAAGCACCGCAAGAACCTGTGGACCATGAAGCCGGTGCTGTCCAAGACCGGCGCGCTGCGGCTGGAAGACGTCAAGGGCCGCACGCTGATGCTGCAGATCGCCAACAAGTCGATGCTGATGGACGTGAAGATCGGCCAGCGCCTGGTCGACAACTGCGTCCACGAGATGCAGCGCGAGGCGATGCGCAACCGGCCGCCGGGCGAGTCGATCGGCATCGACCCGAGCAAGGCGGCGACACCGGCCGCCGCCGCGTCGGCCTCCGCACCGGCTGCCGCACCGGCCGCCGCCGCCGCGTCAGCGGCGTCGCAGCCAGGCTCCTAGGGTTAACCTTGATTCCGATCGAATCGGTATGTAGAATCCATGCATACCGAATCGTTCAGATTCGGCCCTCGCCCCCATCGTCCCAGAACCCAGGAGGCCGCCGATGGAAGCCACCGTCGCCGAACGAGGCCAGATCACGCTGCCCAAGGCCGTGCGCGACGCCTTGGGCCTGACCAAGGGCACCAAGCTCAAGGTCGAGCTGGACAACGGCCGCATCGTGCTGCGCAAGGACGTGGGCGATGCGCTGTCGAAGCTGCGCGGCCGCATCAAGCTGCCGCCCGGCGTGACCACCGACGACATCATGCGCGAGCTGCGCGGCCGCGCCCCCGGCGACCCCTACCCGCCGCCGGGCGACGAACGGTGATCGCCGTCGACACCTCGGTGCTCGTCGACTACATCGGCGACGGGCCGGCCGCCGAGCACGCCGAGGACGCGCTGCGCACGGCGCTGTCGGCGGGCCCGGTGGTCGCCTGCGCGGTGGTGGTCAGCGAGGTGGTGGCCGGCCTCGGCCACAGCGACATCGTGATGGACACGCTGGACGCCGTGGGCATCGCCTTCTCGCCGCTGGAGCTGCGCTCGGCCGTGCGCGCCGGCGAGATGCAGCGCCGCTACAAAGACCGGCTGCGCCGCAGCGGCGAGGCGCCGCCGGCGCGGCGCAGCGTGCCCGACTTCCTGATCGGCGCCCACGCGCTGCTGCAATGCCAGGGCCTGATCACCCGTGACGCGGGTTTTTTCCGCGACTACTTCAAAGGCCTCAAGGTCATCGTACCGAAAGCCTGAGCCCTCACACTCGACCGACGACGTTTCCCCTTTCCGACCCCCCAAGGAGCCACCATGCTTGCCGCCTACCGCCAACAAGCCGCCGAACGCGCCGCGCTCGGCATTCCCGCGCTGCCGCTCGATGCCAAGCAGGTGGCCGAACTGATCGAGCTGATCAAGAACCCGCCCGCTGGCGAGGACGCCTTCCTGCTGGAGCTGCTGACCTACCGCGTGCCGCCGGGCGTGGACGACGCCGCCAAGGTCAAGGCCAGCTTCCTGGCCGCCGTGGCGCATGGCGACCTCAAGGTCGGCCTGATCAGCCGCGCCAAGGCCACCGAGCTGCTGGGCACCATGGTCGGCGGCTACAACGTGCACCCGCTGATCGAACTGCTCGACGATGCCGAGGTCGCCCCCGTTGCCGCCGCCGCGCTGAAGAAGACGCTGCTGATGTTCGACTACTTCAACGACGTGGCCGACAAGGCCAAGGCCGGCAACGCGCGCGCCAAGGAGGTGATGCAGAGCTGGGCCGACGCCGAGTGGTTCACCAGCCGGCCCGAGGTGCCCCAGACCATCACCGCCACCGTCTTCAAGGTGCCCGGCGAGACCAACACCGACGACCTCTCGCCCGCGCCCGACGCCTGGAGCCGCCCCGACATCCCGCTGCACTACCTGGCGATGCTGAAGAACACGCGCCCCGACGCCGCCTTCAAGCCCGAAGAGGACGGCAAGCGCGGGCCGATCCAGTTCATCGAAGACCTCAAGAAGAAGGGCCACGTCGTCGCCTACGTCGGCGACGTGGTGGGCACCGGCTCCAGCCGCAAGAGCGCCACCAACAGCGTGATCTGGGCCACCGGGCAGGACATCCCCTTCGTGCCCAACAAGCGCTTCGGCGGCGTCACGCTGGGCGGCAAGATCGCGCCGATCTTCTTCAACACGCAGGAAGACTCGGGCAGCCTGCCGATCGAGGTGGACGTCTCGCGCCTGGAGATGGGCGACGTGATCGAGATCCACCCCTACGCCGGCAAGATCACCAAGGGCGGCGCGACCATCGCCGAGTTCAAGCTCAAGAGCGACGTGCTGCTCGACGAGGTGCGCGCCGGCGGCCGCATCAACCTGATCATCGGCCGCAGCCTCACCGCCAAGGCGCGCGAAGCGCTGGGCCTGCCGGCCTCCACCGCGTTCCGCCTGCCGGTGGCGCCCAAGGACACGGGCAAGGGCTTCACCCTGGCGCAGAAGATGGTCGGCCGCGCCTGCGGCCTGCCCGAAGGGCAAGGCATCCGCCCCGGCACCTACTGCGAGCCGAAGATGACCACGGTGGGTTCACAAGACACCACCGGCCCGATGACGCGCGACGAGCTGAAAGACCTGGCCTGCCTGGGCTTTTCCGCCGACATGGTGATGCAAAGCTTCTGCCACACCGCCGCCTACCCCAAGCCGGTGGACGTGAAGACGCACCGCGAGCTGCCCACCTTCATGAGCAACCGCGGCGGCGTCAGCCTGCGCCCGGGCGACGGCATCATCCACAGCTGGCTCAACCGCCTGCTGCTGCCCGACACCGTGGGCACCGGCGGCGACAGCCACACGCGCTTTCCGATCGGCATCAGCTTCCCCGCCGGCTCGGGCCTGGTGGCCTTCGGCGCCGCCACCGGCGTGATGCCGCTGGACATGCCCGAGAGCGTGCTGGTGCGCTACAAGGGCAAGATGCAGCCCGGCGTGACGCTGCGCGACCTGGTGCACGCGATTCCGTACTACGCCATCAAGCAAGGCCTGCTGACGGTGGCCAAGGCCGGCAAGAAGAACGTCTTCAGCGGCCGCATCCTCGAAATCGAGGGCCTGCCCGACCTGAAGGCCGAACAGGCCTTCGAACTGAGCGACGCCTCGGCCGAGCGCTCGGCCGCCGGCTGCACGATCAAGCTCAACCCGGCGCCCATCGTCGAGTACCTGAAGAGCAACGTCGTGCTGATGAAGAACATGATCGCCGAGGGCTACCAGGACGCCAAGACGCTCAAGCGCCGCATCGAGAAGGTCGAGGCCTGGCTGGCCAACCCGCAACTGCTGGAAGCCGACAAGGACGCCGAATACGCCGCGGTGATCGAGATCGACCTGAACGAGCTGAAGGAGCCGGTGCTGTGCTGCCCCAACGACCCCGACGACGCCAAGCTGCTGTCGGACGTGGCCGGCACCAAGATCGACGAGGCCTTCATCGGCAGCTGCATGACCAACATCGGCCACTTCCGCGCTGCGGCCAAGCTGCTGGGCGGGCAGCGCGACATCCCGGTCAAGCTGTGGGTGGCGCCGCCGACCAAGATGGACCAGAGCGAGCTGATCAAGGAAGGCCACTACGCCGCCTTCGGCACCGCCGGCGCGCGCACCGAGATGCCCGGCTGCAGCCTGTGCATGGGCAACCAGGCGCAGGTGCGCGAAGGCGCCACGGTGATCAGCACCAGCACGCGCAACTTCCCCAACCGCCTGGGCAAGAACAGCAACGTGTTCCTGGCCTCGGCCGAGCTGGCGGCCATCGCCAGCAAGCTGGGCAAGATCCCGACCGTGGCCGAGTACCACGAGGCCATGGGCATCGTGAACAAGGACGCCGCCAGCATCTACAAGTACATGAACTTCGACCAGATCGAGGAATACGCGCACACGGCCAAGAGCGTGGCGGTCTGACCCACGCACGCGACAGCGCGCCGGCGCATTCGCGCGCCGCGTAAAGACAAGGCCCGCTTCGGCGGGCCTTGTCGTTTGTCATGCTTGATCCCGGGCAAGCCCGGCGGTCGGGGCGGCGATCGCCAGGAATCCCGCCGTCGCAAAGGGCAGCAGGCGCTGCAGGATCGCATCGGCCGTCTCCACGCCGGCAGCGCCGTTGGCCAGGCCGGCCAGCCGCCCTGTGGGCGAGACGACGGCGGCGATGCTGCCGATCACGAAGATGTAGCCCAGCGCCAGCGTGTCCTGAGGCAGGCCGGGCAAGGCCGCCGCCAGGGCCTTCATCATGTAGCGCCCGATCGGGTCGAAATGAGTGTCCGCGACACGGCGGGCATGGGGCCCCGGGTCGTTGCTGACCTGACCCAGGATCTGGGCGAATTCCTTGGCGCCCGGACGCTTGCTGCGGCAAAAGCGCACGATGGGCTCGATCAGGGCCTGCAGCACGGCTGACAGCTGGGGGGGCGCGCCGTCGGGGCTGGCCCGCTCGGCCTTGTCCAGCAGGCCCAGGCGCTCGTGGTTGAGCACCGCGATGCGCCTTTCGACCACGTCGCAGTAGAGCGTCTCCTTGCTGTCGTAGTGGTACTGCGCGACCGAAACTGCGACGCCCGCGCCCTCGGCAATCTGCCGCAGCGCAGCGCCGTGGTAGCCGCGCTCGGCGAACAGCGCCTCGGCGGCGTCAAGTATTCGCTGACGAGTGTCGTCCGCGCTGGATCTGGCCATGGTGGCGCTCCATTGAGTTCAATGCTTAGGTCAAATGACCTATTTTATTCGAAACATGTCCAGGGCAGCGAGCCACATCAGGGTATTTGCTGTGACACTCATATGTCTACAGACCTAATATTCTTTGATCTCTTCAATCTCTTCCTATAGCAGAATGCTGATTTTTATAGGTCATTTGACCTAATTAAGGTTCTTATGAAGGTCTTCGGTATTGGTTTGACGGGCTACATCGGTTCCGTCGTGGTCGAGAAGCTGCATGCGGCCGGGCACTCGGTTTGCGGCCTGGCGCGCAGCGAGACCGCCGCCCAGGAACTGACCGCGGTCGGCGTGGAACCCATTCGCGGCACGCTGGGCGACGTGCAAGCCATCGGGAACGCAGCGCGCACCGCCGACGCGGTCCTCGGCTTCTCCACGGGCGGCTTTCTCACCAGCGCCATGGCCCCAGGTGCTGCAGACCGCTATGGCAGCACCGTGTCCTGCATCCTCGATGCGCTGGAAGGCTCGGGCAAGCCGTACATGCAGATCAGTGGCACCGGGTTCTGGTTCGGCAATGCCTGGGCCAGCCCCGGGCTGGTGCTGACCGAGGACATTCCGCCGCAGCCTCCCTACTTCTACGCGGGCCTTCTGGCGCCCCACGATGCAATGCTCAAGTCGGCACATCGCGGTGTGCGCAGCCTCATCGTGGCGCCGGGTCAGGTCTACGGACGCGACGGCGGCTACATCGGCCCGGTGGCTCGGCGCTTCGACTGCGCGCGCAAGCACGGCGCGATCTACGCGCTGCCGCCAGGCCAATGCGGCGCCATCGCGTATGTGCATGTGGACGATTTGGCTGACCTCGTTCTTCTGACGCTGGATCACGGCAAGGCCGGCGAGATTTACTTCGGCACCACCGACACGGTGCCCTCGTTCGAACTGGCGCAAGCCGTCAGCCGTGTCTGCGGCTTCAGCGGGCGGGTGGACTGCCTGTCCGAGCAGCAGCTTGCAGCGGTCGACGGACCGTTCTCGCCCGGCGATTTCAAGGTCAACCTCCTGGCGTCGAGCGTGAAGGCGCGGCAGGCGCTCGGCTGGAAGCCGTTCCAGCCGGGGGTGCTGGAATGCCTGCGGCAAATGGAAGGGCGCGTGGACATCGCGTCGGTCTATCCAGAAAAGAAGCGCCAGGCTATGGCCCGCACGGTCAGGTTGTGATGCGGTCGATACAGGAGATTTGAAATGCCACTTTCACGCAGAAGCTTCGTTGCGTCGGCCGCCGCTACCGCGGCCGCGGTTTCGAGCCTGGCGCAGGCGCAGAGCGCGGGCACGGTCAGGCTGGTGGTGCCGTCGCCTGGCGGCGGCCCGCTGGATGTCAGCGCGCGACCCTTGGCGGAGGGATATCACAAGACCTCGGCGCGGACCTGCATCATCGACAATCGGCCTGGCGCCAGCGGCACGATCGCCATCATGGAGACAGTGCGTTCCAAGCCCGACGGGAGCACCTTGCTCTACTTCACGGGCAGCGTCACCACCTACCCGGCGTTGATGAAGAATGCACCCTTCGTCGTCGAGCGGGATCTGGTGCCGGTGGCTCGGATCTCGCGCAGCCCCGGGTTCGCACTCCTGGTCGGTGGCAAGACACCGTACAAGTCGCTCGCACAGCTCATCGATCATGCCAAGGCCAACCCCGGCAAGGTGAGCTGCGGCACGGCCGGGGTCGGAAGCACGACACACGTGGCGGCCGCCCTGTTCGCCAAGGCGGCCGGCATCGAGCTCCTGTACGTCCCGTACAAGGGCTCGGTGTTCGTCGACCTGATCAGCGGGATCATCGACTGCACCTTCGTCCCGCCCAACGTCACGCTTGACCATCTCCGTTCCGGCGCCATGCGCGGCTTGGGGATCTCCGACACGAAGCGCTATGCGAAGCTGCCCGACATGCCCACCTATGCGGAGTTGGGCCTGTCGGTCGCCGACGTGCCCGGCTGGAGTGGCTTGTGGGGGCCCAAGGGCATGAGCGCCGACGTGGCCAACCGGCTGTTCGAGGAGTTCGCCGTCGCCGCGAAGCATCCCGTCTTCGATGCGCTCTTGCAATTCGACGGATCGGAGCTGGCCCTGCTCGGGCCGGCCGCCTTCCGCGACTACGCGAACGCCGAGATCCGCCGCTACAGCACCATCCTGCCCCCGCTCGGCATCGAGATCGCGAGCTGATTCCATGGCGCATCGACCAAGTCATCGCCTCAACAATCCGGGGCGATACGGCCGCATATGAGGGACGCAAGCATCGTCGAATGGGCACGTGCGCCGTTCGGCCGCCTGAATGGGCAGGGCCTCGCAAGCATGATGCTGGCCGCCTCGCGAGAGGCCATCATGTCGGCCGGGATCGCGCCGGCCGACACCGACGCCGTATTCCTCGGCCACTTCAATGCATGGCTGTTCGACACCTCGGGCACAACCATGCGGCCCAATGGCTTGATGCAGACGCAGCACAGCCTGATGTCGATGACGCTGCGCGACTTCGCGGACGTCGACCCCGATGAGATCCTCGCGCTGGCGCGCATGCTGCGCGGCGACTCGATCATGCCGGGCTCCTGGCGCAATCCCGAGGCCAGCGGCGAAGCGCCGCAGGGCTGCCGGCTGCTCACCGGCGACGTGGGCCAGCCCGATGCCGTTGGCTTCGTCGCCCTCAAGACACGGCCGAGCTCAACCAGTTGTGCGTGCGTGCAGCGGATCGCGTGCTTCTAGCGGCCGCGCCTTGGTCGGCTTGGTGGACCACCTGCCCAAGACCCACTGCGGCAAGCTGCTCAAGACCGCGCAGCACGCCCTCAATGCCGGAAGCGGTTCTGGGGCTGCCGGCGCCCGATCTCGCGAACGATCGGTTGATCGCGCGAACTTTCCATCAGTACAGCCCAAGGAGAAAGCACATGGTCTGGAAAATCCGCCGCGTCGTCACGGGACATGACGCACAGAACCGTTCCACCTTCATCATGGACGGGCTGGCTCCCAACATCAAGGAAATGGAGTCGATGCCCGGCGTGGCCCTGACCGACCTGTGGGAGACCGCTACGGCGCCGGCCGACAACACCGGCCGCGCCGATGCCGTGACGCGTCCGGTACGGCTGGAGCCGCCTTCGGTTGGCAGCATCCTGCGCATCGTGGAGTTCCCCCCCGACCAGCAGTGGAAGGGCGCCGATGCGGCCAAGGCCTTCGCCTCCATCGGCGCAGGCCACGCGCCCGACGCGCACTCCGACGATCCGATGCGCCACAAGACCAGCACGGTTGACTACATCATCGTGATGAAGGGCAAGATATACGCCATCCTCGATACCGGTGAAACCCTGCTCAAGACCAGCGACGTGCTGGTGCAGCGCGGCACCGTGCACTCGTGGAGCGTGCGCGGCACCGAGCCTTGCGTGGTGGCGGCGATCCTCGTGGGAGCCGTGCCGCACCCTTGAACTCCGGCCAGGGTACGCCGCAGGCTAGGTGGCTTCCCGACAGGCCCCGAATGCGCGCGGCCAGTTCGCGGGTGCTGAACGCGCGAGGCCTGCGCCATTGGAGACCGATCATGAAATTCGCCACCTATTCGGACGCCACCGGCACGATGGGCGCGGCCGTGTTGCAGGACGGCCTGCTCTACCCGATCGTCGGTGCCAAGAGCGTCCTCGACATCATCGGTGACGGCCTGCAGAGCCTGCTTGCGACCGGGCAACGTGCACTGGGCTCGGCGACCCCGGTGCCTCTGGATAAGGTCCGGCTGGAGGCGCCGCTGCGGCCGCCATCGATGCGAGACTCGATGTGCTTCCATGAGCACATCGTCAACTGCATGGGGGCCGTCGACCCCCTGCACAAGAAGTTCCCGGCCTTCTACTTGTCAAACCCCGCGGCGGTACTGGGACCTGCCGAGGCGGTGCCGATCTCGCCCGGCTGCAACCAGTTCGACTACGAGCTCGAGGTAGCCGCGGTGATCGGCCGGCCCGGATCCAACATCAGGCCGGAGGACGCGCTCGACCACATCATCGGCTACACGATGTACATCGACTGGAGCGCACGCGATCTCCAGTGGGAAGAGATGACCGTGCGGCTCGGCCCGGCCAAGGGTAAGGACGGGGCCACCACCCTCGGCCCCGTGCTGGTGTCGGCAGACGAGTTCGAGCCGCTGCGCTCAGGCAAGGGATTCGACGTGAACATGCGTGTCGCGATCGACGGCGTCCCGATCAGCACCGGGAACTGGTCGACCATCAACTGGGGAGCTGACGATGTCGTCGCCTACACCTCCAGGGGGACGCATCTGCAAACCGGCGACGTCATCGGCTTCGGAACCGTCGGCAAGGGGTGCCTCTTCGAGCAGCGCGCACTCGACCCCGACAACTTTCGCGGCTGGCTGCGAGAGGGCGAGGTCGTCACATTCGAGGTGGACGTGGTCGGCCGCATGGATGTGACGGTATCCGGACCGCTGCCGCGGCACCCGCTCAGCTCGGGGCACTGAGCGGCAACGGATCCGGCACTCGCGCGATGCCGATCGTCATGGCGACCTTCGCCGTGGACATGTATCCGCCGGAAGTCCGCAAGACCGCGCCAGGATGCGGGTCGGACGCCTGCCAGCTGGGTGCCATCGCCGGCCTGACCCCGGGCGGGGCGCTCGTCGCCCTCCATTTGCCTTGGCAGCACAACTATGACAAACGACAAGGCCCGCTTCGGCGGGCCTTGTCGTTTGTCAGGCTTGATCCCGGGCAAGCCCGGCGGTCGGGGCACGGTCGGCTGGGGTATCGTGGCCGCCGTTTCCGGCTCCGACCTTCGCCCGCCCCACTGTGTCCCAGGCCATCGCCGCCCCTCCCGAGCACGCACTGTGCGCGGAGCAGAACCGCCTGCACGGCCGGGCGTTGCCGCTGTCGCTGCTGGTCGTCTGGAGCCTGGGGCTGATCGTCTGCGCCGAACTGCGCGACGCGCTGCGCGGCAACGAGCTGGCGCTGTGGCTGGCGGCGCTGGCCGCGGCCAGTGTGCTGCGGCTGGCGGTGCGCCGCGGCCTGCGTGTGCCGCTGGCGGCCGACCCTGCCAACCCGCGCTGGCGCGACCGCTACCGCTGGGCGCTGGGCGCGCAGGGCCTGGCCTGGGGTTTGGGCGGGCTGCTGCTGTTTCGCCTGCAACAAGACTGGCAGCTCGACCTGCTGGTGGTGGCGCTGCTCGGCGCGGCCGCCGGCGCGCTGATCTCGCTGGCCTTCGACCGCACCGCCGCCGCGCTGTACGCGCTGCCCAGCGTGCTGGTGGTGCTGGCCTATGCGCTGGCGCGGCCGCTGCCGCCGTGCCTGCCGCTGATGGCGGCGCTGCTGGTCATCAGCGGCTTGCTGATGCGGCGCGGCCACCGCCTGTTCGTCGAAGCCGTCGCGCTGCGCAGCCAGCAGGCGCAGCAGACGGCCGAGTTGCGCCGCGTGGCCGAGCAGCTCGACCGCACCGGCGCCATCGCCGGCGTCGGCGGCTGGTCGCTCGACGCGGCGACGCGCCAGCTCACGCTGTCGCCGCACACGCTGCGCCTGCTGGATTTGCCGTCCGCGGCGCCGATCGCGATGGACGCCTGCCTGGACATGTTCCACCCGCCCGACCGCGACGGCGCGCGCGCCGCGATGGAGGGCGCGCTGCGCGACGGCCAGCCCTTCACCGCCGTCGGCCGCGTGCGCACCGCCAAGGGCCGCGACATCGTGCTGCGCGCCAGCGGCGACGTGCGGCGCAACGCCGGCGGCGCCATCGTCGGCCTCGACGGCGCGGTGCAGGACGTGACGCACGGCCACGACGCCGACCGCCTGCTGGCCGACGAGCGGCTGCTGCTGCTGCAGTTGCTGCGCACGGCGCGCCAGGGCTTCGTGTTCCTCGACAGCGACGGCCGCTGCAGCGACCTCAACCCGGCGATGGCCGAGCTGCTGGGCCGCCCCTGCGAGCAACTGCTGGGCCGCCGCGCGGTGGACTGGCTGGACGGCGACGACCGCGCGCTGCTCGCCGCCGAACTGCAGAGCTGCCAGCAGCAACAGCCCGGCGACGACGGCACCGCGCTCACCGTGCGCCGCCCCGACGGCAGCCTGCGCCGCTGCCTGGTGCAGGCCTCGCCGCTGTTCGACGGCCGCGAGCAGATGATCGGCTCGATCGCCACCTGGACCGACGTCAGCCGCCGCCACCAGGCCGAGGAGGCGCTGCGCGTCGCGCAGTTCGCGATCAATTCCAGCACCGAACTGATCAGCGTGATCGACGAGCTGGAGATCTACCACAGCGTCAACGACGCCTGGTGCAGCTACATGGGCCTGGGACGCGAGCAGGTCATCGGCCGCCGGCTGCACGAGCTGGCGCCCGGCGTGCTGACGCTGGCGCGCGTGGAAGCGCTGGCGCATTGCCTGCACGAAGGCCGCATCACCCACGTGCGCGACCAGCTGCTGCTGCCCGGGCTGCCGCCGCGCGTGCTGCAGACCGCGTACTACCCGATCGCGGCCGACGGCGACCGCCCGCGCATGGCCACGATCGTCACGCGCGACGTCACCCAGCAGGAGGAGCAGCACCTCGCCGCGGTGGCGGCCACCGAGTACCTGCGCGGCACGCTGGAGGCCACCAGCGAAGGCATCTTCGCGACCGACGCCGACCACGACGACGAGCCCGCCCGCTTCGCCAACGATCAGTTGTTCCGCCTGTGGGGGCTGGACGATTCGCTGCGCGCCGGCCTGACGACGCGGCAGCTGCTCGACCGCACGCGCCATTTGCTGATCGACGCCGAGGCCGAGATCGCGCGCATGGAGGCCATCGTCGCCGCCGGCGTGCCGGTGGCCGAGCGGCTGCACCTGCGCGACGGCCGCGTGCTGACGCTGCGCTTCGCCTGCTCGACGGTGAACGGCCGCAAGCTGCGCGTGTGGAGCACGCGCGACATCACCGCCGAGGCCGCCGCCGAGGCGGTGCGCGAGTCCGCCGCCGCCGAGCAGCGCGCGCTGCTGGACAACTTTCCCGGCTACATCGCCGTGCTCGACGGCCGCCAGCGCTACCAGTACCTCAACGAGCGCATGGCGCGGCTGCTGGGCCTGCCGATCGAGCACGTCATCGGCCGCCCGGTGGAGGAGGTGCTGGGCCCGCTGCGCTGGCGCAAGCTGCGCGTCACGCTGGAGCAGACCGCGCGCCACGGCCAGGCCACGGCGAGCACGCAGTACCCCGGCGTCGACGGCCAGGGCACGGTGGACCTGGAGATCACCCACGTCGCCGGCCGGCCGCAGGCCGACGGCACGCGCATGGTCTACGCCTTCGGCATCGACGTCACCGAGCGCAAGCGCGCGCAGGCCGCGCTGATCGACGCCTTCTCCGAGGCCGAACGCGCCAACAAGGCCAAGTCGCAGTTCCTGTCCAGCATGTCGCACGAGTTGCGCACGCCGCTCAACGCGGTGCTGGGCTTCGGCCAGTTGCTGGCGCAGCAGCAGAACCTCAACCCCGGCCAGCAGCGCCAGGTGGGCGAGATCCTGCGCGGCGGCCACCACCTGCTGGCGCTGATCGGCGATCTGCTCGACCTCGGCCGCATCGAGGCCGGCGAGCTGGAGGTGCTGCCCAGCTCGGTGGCCGCGACGGCGCTGGTCGACGAATGCATCGCGCTGATGCAGACGCAGGCCGCCGAATTCGCGGTCGACCTGCAGCCGGCGGTGGGCGACGGCAGCCTGCACGCCTGGGCCGACCCCAAGCGGCTGCGCCAGGTGCTGCTGAACCTGCTGTCCAACGCCGTCAAGTACAACCACCGCGGCGGCCGTGTCGGCGTGACGGTGGAGCCCGTCGAAGGGCAGATCGAATTCCGCGTCAGCGACAACGGCCCCGGCCTCAGCGCCGAGCAGCAGGCGCGGTTGTTCAAGCCTTTCGAGCGGCTCGACGCCGCGCGCCACGGCACCGACGGCACCGGCATCGGCCTGGCGCTCAGCCGCCACCTGGTGGAGGCGATGGGCGGGCGCATCGGCGTCGTCAGCCAGCCCGGCCAGGGCAGCACCTTCTGGTTCCGCCTGCCGCTGGCCGAGGCGGCGCCGGCGCTGGCCGCGCCCATCCCCGCCGCGCCGGCCGGCCGCCGCCGGCGCGCGCTGTACATCGAAGACAACCCGGTCAACCTGATGCTGATGGCCGCGCTGCTGGAAGACGAGCTCGACCTGGCGACCGCCGCCGAGCCGCTGCAAGGCCTGGAAGACGCCTATGCGGCGCCGCCCGACCTGATCCTGCTGGACATCCAGCTGCCCGGCATCGACGGCTACGAGGTGCTGCGCCGGCTGCGCGCCGACGCGCGCACGCGCCGCATCCCCGTGGTGGCCGTCAGCGCCAACGCGATGCCGGCCGACCTGGCCGCCGGCAAGGCCGCCGGCTTCGATGCCTACCTGACCAAGCCGGTGGACCTGCACACGCTGCTGGACACCGTGCGCGCGCTGGCGCCGGCCGCGCCCTGATCGCCGGGAGCCTGCCATGACGACTTTCATCGCGCGCCTGCGCAGCGCCGCCGGGCTGGTGGCTTCTCTGGTGGCTTCTCTGGTGGTTTCTCTGGCTGCTTCGCTGGCCGCGCCCGCAGCCACGGCCGCCACGCTGCAACTGCGGCTGCTGGAGACCACCGACATCCACATGAACCTGCTGGCCTTCGACTACTACCTCGACAAGCCCAGCGACGAATTCGGCCTGGCGCGCACCGCCACGCTCATCAAGGCGGCGCGCGCCGAAGCGAAGAACAGCCTGCTGTTCGACAACGGCGACCTCATCCAGGGCAGCCCGCTGGGCGACCAGGTGGCCACCGTGCAGCCGCTGGCCGAGGGCGCCGTGCACCCGGCGATGAAGGTGCTCAACGCGCTGGGCTACGACGCCGGCAACATCGGCAACCACGAGTTCAACTACGGCCTGCCCTACCTGAAGCGCGTGCTCGCCGGCGCGCGCTACCCGTACGTCAACGCCAACGTCGTCAGCGCCACCCGCAGCGACGACAAGCCCGAACCCGTGTTCACGCCCTACGTGATGCTGGAGCGCCGCTTCGTCGACGACGGCGGCGCCGTGCATCCGCTGAAGATCGGCGTCATCGGCTTCGTGCCGCCGCAGATCATGCTGTGGGACCGCTCCCACCTGCTGGGCAAGGTGCGCGTGCTCGACATCGTCGAGACCGCGCGCCGCTACGTGCCGCAGATGCGCGCCGCCGGCGCCGACGTGGTGGTCGCCGTGCCGCACTCGGGGCTGGAGTTCGGCACCACGGTGCTGTTCGCCGAGAACACGGTGGCCAGGCTGGCCGAGGTGCCGGGCATCGACGCCATCCTGTTCGGCCATTCGCACGGCGAGTTTCCCGGCGGCTTCTTCAGCAAGCACCCCAAGGTCGACCTCGACCAGGGCACGATCAACGGCGTGCCCGCGGTGATGGCCGGCGCCTGGGGCAGCCACCTGGGCGTGATCGACCTCGTGCTCGACGACCGCAGCGGCCGCTGGCAGGTGACGCAGGGCCGCGCCCGGCTGCGCCCGGTGTGGGACCGCGCCACGCGCAAGCCGCTGGCCGAGCCCGACCCGCCGATCGCCGCGCTGATCGAGCGCGAGCACGCCGCCACCCGTGCCCACATGGGCGCCGAGATCGCGCGCACCACGGCGCCCATCACCAGCTACTTCGCACTGGTGGCCGACGACCCCTCGGTGCAGCTCGTCGCGCAGGCGCAACTGGCCTACGCGCGCGCGGCGCTCAAGGGCACGCCCAACGAAGGGCTGCCGCTGCTGTCGGCGGCGGCGCCGTTCAAGGCCGGCGGCCGCATGGGCTGGCGCTACTACACCGACATCGCCGCCGGCCCGGTGGCGCTGCGCGACATCGCCTCGCTCTACATCTACCCCAACACCATCAAGGTGGTGAAGGTCAGCGGCGCCCAGTTGCGTGAATGGCTGGAGATGTCGGCCGGCCAGTTCAACCGCATCGACCCCGCCGGGCCGCCCGAGCAGAACCTCGTCAACGAGGCCTTCCGCACCTACAACTTCGACGTCATCGACGGCCTGCGCTACGCGATCGACGTCACCCAGCCGGCGCGCTACGACCCCAACGGCAAGCTGCTGGCGCCGGCGGCGCACCGCATCCGCGATCTGCAGTACGAAGGCCAGCCGGTCGACGACGCGGCGGCGTACCTCGTCGTCACCAACAACTACCGCGCTGGCGGCGGCGGCGGTTTTGCCGGGCTCGACGGCACGCAGATCGTGCTGGACGCGCAGGACGAGAACCGCCAGGCGCTGGCGCAGTACCTGGCCGCCGCCAAGACCTTCGACCCCAGCGCCGACGGCAACTGGCGCCTGGCGCCGGTGCCGGGCATCCAGCTGCGCTTCCTCTCGGGCCAGGGCGGTGTCGCTCAGCTGCCACGTTATCCCGGCATCCGCGCCGTCAAGGACAACGGCGACGGCTCGGTGCTCTACGAGATCGCGCCGTGAGTCTGCGGCCCGGCCGCGCGGCGCGCCCGCGCGGGTTCGTCATCACCACGCTGCTGTTGCTGCTGGCCGGCGCGGCGGCGCTGGCGCTGCTGGCGCTGGCGCTGGCCGCCGCCTGGTACTGGCGCGACCTGCCGCCGCTGACCAAGGTCACCGACTACCAGCCGCGCCAGCACCTGCAGGTGCTGACGGCCGAGGGCAGCGAGATCGCCACCTTCGGCAGCGAGCGGCGCATCTTCGTGCCGATCGAGCAGATCCCGCCGGCCTTGAAGGACGCCGTGCTGGCGATCGAGGACACCGGCTTCTACGAGCACTTCGGCATCAGCCCCAAGGGCCTGCTGCGCGCCTTCATCGCCAACCTCGGCGGCGGCATGCCGCAGGGCGCCTCCACCATCACGCAGCAGGTGGCGCGCACCTTCTTCCTGTCGACGCGGCGCACGCCCGAGCGCAAGATCAAGGAAGCGCTGCTGGCGCTGCAGATCGAGCACGAGCTGGACAAGGACCGCATCCTCGAGCTCTACCTCAACCAGATCTACCTCGGCCAGCGCGCCTACGGCTTCGGCGCCGCGGCGCAGGTCTACTTCGGCAAGCCGCTGGCGGCGCTGACGCTGGCCGAATCGGCCATGCTCGCCGGCCTGCCGCAGAACCCGATCTGGGCCAACCCGGTGGTCAACGCCGAACGCGCGCGGCGCCGCCAGCTGCTGGTGCTCGACCGCATGCGCAAGCTCGGCCGCATCAGCGCCGCGCAATACGACCAGGCGGTGGCCGAGAAGCTGGTGCTGCGCAACGCCCGCGGCGCGGCGCTGCACGCCGAGTACGTGGCCGAGATGGCGCGGCTGGCGGTGGTGGAGCGCTTCGGCGAGCAGGCCTACACCCAGGGCCTGCGCGTCGTCACCTCGATCCGCGCCGCCGAGCAGCAGGCCGCCCACGCTGCGCTGCGCCGCGCGCTGCTGGCCCACGAGCGCAAGCAGCGCTGGCGCGGCCCCGAAGACCACGAAGACCTGCCGGCCAAAGCGAGCGGCGCCGAGTTGGAGCGCGCCGCCGCGCAGGCCTTGAAGGACCATGCCGACGACGACGACCTGCGCGTGGCCATCGTGCTGGAGGCCGGCCCGCGCGAGGTGCTGGCGCAACTGGCCAGCGGCGAGGCGGTGCGCATCGGCAGCGGCGGGCTGCGCCAGGCGCAGCCGGGGCTGGCGCCCAAGGCGCCGGCGACGCTGGCCATCACGCGCGGCGCCGTCATCCGCGTGCTGGCCGACGGCAACCGCGACGGCACGACGAGCTGGAGCATCGTGCAATGGCCCGAGGCCGAAGGCGCCTTCGTCGCGCTCGACCCCGACACCGGCCGCGTGCGCGCGCTGGTCGGCGGCTTCGACTTCCGCCAGCGCCAGTTCAACCATGCCACGCAGGCCTGGCGGCAGCCGGGATCGAGCTTCAAGCCCTTGCTGTACTCGGCCGCCTTCGCGCACGGCGTGCGGCCCGAGACCGTGGTCGACGACCTGCCGCTGACGGTGGCCGAAGGCGCCACCGACGACTGGAACCCGAAGAACTCCGACGGCCAATTCGACGGCCCGATCACCGTGCGCGAAGCGCTGGTGCGATCGAAGAACCTGGTCAGCATCCGGCTGCTGCGGCAGATCGGCCTGCCGGCGGCGCGCGACTGGGTGGCGCGCTTCGGCATCGACCCCGCGCGCCAGCCCGACAACCTGACCTTCGCCTTGGGCGCCGGCAGCGTCACGCCGCTGCAGCTGGCCGGCGCCTACGCGGTGTTCGCCAACGGCGGCTGGCGCGTGCCGCCGGTGGTGATCGAGAAGATCGTCGACGCCCGCGGCCAGCTGCTGTTCGAGGCGCCGCCGGCAGCCGCCTTCAGCGAAGACACGCGCGCCGTGCCCGCCACCAACGTCTTCCTGCTGCGCAGCCTGCTAGCCGACGTCACGCGGCGCGGCACCGCGGCGGCGGCGCAGGCCGCGCTGCGCCGGCCCGACCTGTACGGCAAGACCGGCACCACCAACGACGCGGTGGACGCCTGGTTCGCCGGCTTCCAGCCCAGCGTGGTGGCGGTCGGCTGGATCGGCTACGACGAGCCGCAAAGCCTGGGCGAGCGCGAAAGCGGCGGCGGCCTGGCGCTGCCGCCGTGGATCGAGTTCATGCGCGTGGCGCTGAAAGGGGTGCCGGTGCAGCCGCTGGTGCCGCCGCCCGGCGTGGTGCACGTCGAGGGCGGCGACTGGCGCCTGGCCGGCGACGATGCGCAGCCCTTCGTGGCGCGCATCGCGGCACCGCAGCCGACGCTGCCGACCTTGCCCGAAGGCGCCGCCAGCGCGCCGCCGGGGCTGCTGCCCGAAGCGGCATCGGGCGTGCCGGGGATGACGCCGGGGTCGCCGGCGATGCCGCCGGGAATACCGGTTACGCAAGCGCCGCCGGTGACGCCGGTGACGCCGGTGCCGCCCGTCTCGCCCGTAACGCCGGTACCGCCGGTACCGCCCGCCAACGCCGCCTCGCGCTGATCGCGGCGGCGGCGGCGGCCGCGGCCGGCCGTCAGGGTTGCGGCGCGGGCGGCGGCGGCGTGTCGTCGGCCGGCGCGTCGCCGGGCTCGCCCGGCGCCGGCACGTGGCCGGCGGCCTTGCGCTGCGCCTTCTCTTCCTTCTTGCGCTTCTTCTCCAGCTCGCGCTGGCGCTTCTCGAATGCGTAGTTGGGTTTTGCCACGGGCATCGGGCTCCGGCAAGGACGATGCCCCGACGATACCCCAGCAGCTGTAGCCCCTCAGCGTTCCGGCGCGATCTCGGTGCCGTAGTCGTACAGCGCTTCGAGAAGGGCCTGCTGGCGCTCGTCGGCGCCTTCGGCGAGTTCGTCGATGCGTTGGAAATACTGCGTCAGCGTGGTGGCGCCGCCGGCGCCGTCGTGCAGCCGCGCGGCGCAATGGGCGCGCCAGCGCGCGCGCTCGTCGTCGCTCAGCGTGTCGGCGAAGTTGCGCGCGCGGTAGCGGAACAGCAGCTCGTCGAGCCGCTCGTCGGCGAAGGCAGGGTGGCGTTCGGCCAGCGCGGAAGGCGACAGCGTGCGCAGCCGCTGCAGCGTGCGCCGGTCTTCGTTGCCGACGAAGCCGCCGTACAGGTCTTCGTCGACGTCCACGGGCTGCGCCGGCGCCGGCCGCGCGAAGACCTGCGGCCACAGCGCCGCCGACGCCGCCGCCACCGCGGCGGCCTGCTGCGCGTGGCGCGCGGCGGCGCCGAGGTCGATGCCCCAGCGCTCGGCCGCGGCGCCCAGGGTCTTGAGGTTGCCGATCACCACCGGGCTCTTGTTGACGTGGATGGTCTTGATCGGCAGCCGCTGCACGCCGGCGGGCAGCTCGTCCTGGCGCACGAAGAGGCGCTGGCGCACCTGCTCGGCGTCCAGCGCGGCCAGCTCGGCGGGGTCGTGCGCGAGGTCCCAGACGATCAGCTCGTTCTTGTTGGTCGGGTGCGCGGCCAGCGGCCACACCACGGCCAGGCAGCCGCGCTCGGCCGGGTAGCGGCCCGACAGGTGAACGAAAGGCCGGCCGACGCCGATCTCGGCGCGCACGGCGTTCTTGTCGCGCAGCTTCAGGCAGAAGTCCCACAGCCGCGGCTGGCGCGCCTTGACCAGCCGCGCCAGCGCGAGGGTGGCGCGCACGTCGGACAGCGCGTCGTGCGCCGCCTCGTGCGCCAGGCCGTTGGCCGCCGTCAGCTGCTCCAGCTTGAACGAGGGCCGGCCGTCGTCGTGGCGCGGCCATTCGATGCCTTCGGGCCGCAGCGACCAGGTGCAGCGCACGGCGTCCATCAGGTCCCAGCGGCTGCAGCCGTTCTGCCACTCGCGGCCGTAGGGGTCGATCAGGCTGCGCCAGAACAGGTGGCGCGTGACCTCGTCGTCGAAGCGGATGCTGTTGTAGCCGACGCCGATGGTGCCCGGCGCCGCCAGCTCGGCCTCGATGGCGGCGGCGAAGGCGTGCTCGGCCACGCCGTGCTGCAGGCAATGCTGCGGCAGGATGCCGGTGAGCAGGCAGCTTTCGGGGTCGGGCAGCGCATCGGGCGCCGGCTTGCAGTAGTGCATCACCGGCTCGCCGATGACGTTCAGCGCGGCGTCGGTGCGCAGCCCCGCGAACTGCGCCGGGCGGTCGCGGCGCGGCACGCGGCCGAAGGTTTCGTAGTCGTGCCAGAAGAAGGTGTCGGCGGGCATCGTGCAACGATACCCGCCGCCGACACCTCGCGCGTCGTCAACCCTTCTTGCGCGCCGCCGCCGACTTGCTGCCGCTGCCGCCTTGCTGCAGCGCCTCGGACATGCCCAGCAACACGCCGCCCACCATCGCCGCGTAGCTCTCGGCCATGGCCTGCGCAGCCTTCAGCCCGGCGGCGCGCGACTGGCGCACAGCGGCCTGCATGTCGTCCATCAGCTTCTCGGCCGTTTCGCTGGCGCGGCTGCCCGACACGGTGCCGCCGGCCTGCATCTTCTCCAGCACGGGGCCCCAGGCGGCGGCCATCTGCTCGCCGGCGCCGCCGGCGGCCTTGCGCACGGTGCTGATCAGCGTGTCCTCGAACTTGTCGAGGTCGGCCAGCGCCTTGCTCAGGTGCTTCTCGCGCAGGTCGGCGCCCTGCGCCATCAACTGGCCCAGCGCCACGCGGTTGGCTTCCACGGCCTTGAGCAGCGCGTCGTCCATGCCGGCCACGGCTTTGTCGAGCAGGCCTTCGGCGTCGGCGCCGGCCAGCGGGTTGCGCGCCATGCCGCTGCCGACGGCGTCGGTCACGCTCTTCAGCGCGCTGCGGATGTTCTTCAGCGTCAGCTCACGCCCCTGCAAGGCCTGCAGCGTGGCGACGGCCACCGCCTTGCGGAGCTGCTCGCCCTGCTGGGCGGTGGCGCTTTGGAACTGCGCCACCAGCGTGTCGGCATCGATCAGGGACTTCGTGACCATCGGGGCTCTCCTCGGTGTGGATGCGGGTGTGAAAGAAGGGGCCCCGCATGCTCGCATCGAAGCGGCGGCCGGGCAAGCCGGCGCGCCCCGGAGAGCGACTAGCGCAGCACCAGCAGCGGCAGCTTGCTGCGCGACATCACGTTCTTGGTGTGCGAGCCGAACAGCAGTTCGCCGAAGGCGCCGCGGCCGTGGGTGACCATCACGATCAGGTCGCAGCCGAACTCCTCGGCGGCCTTGACGATGGCGTCGTCGACCGCGTCGGTGCGCTGGTACTTGCCGTTGAAGGGCACGCCGGCCTCGGCCGCCTTGGCCGCGAACCTGGCCAGCACCTCGTTGGCGTGCGCTTCGGTGCGCACCTGGTGGGCTTCGCTGTCGCGCTGGTAGGCGGTGACGTTGGCGGCCATGGTGGGCATGGGCGGCATCGGCTCGGCGACGAAGCCGGTGACGCTGGCGCCCAGCTTGCGCGCCAGTTCCAGGCCGGCCTGCGCGGCGCGCTCGGAGAGTTCGCTGCCGTCCACGGGCACGAGGAGGTGGGTGTACATACGACGGTGTCCTTCCATTCCGGTCTCGATCGCCGGGCTCGACCGCGACGCCGGACATGGCACCGCGCTGGCGATCACTGTAGGCCGGCCGGCGGCGCGCGCGTTGATCGCCATCAAGCGCAAAGCCGGTGCCGATAATCGGCCGCATGCGCGAGCTGTTCGACCTCGACCCCGCCCTGGTCTTCCTCAACCACGGCTCCTACGGCGCCTGCCCGCAGCCGGTGCGCCAGGCACTGCACGACTGGCACACGCAGATGGAGCGCAACCCGGTGGAGTTTCTCGGCCGGCGCTCGGCCACGCTGCTGCGCGCGGCGCGCGAGCAACTGGCCGGCTTCGTCGGCGCGCAGGCCGACGACCTGGTGTTCGTGCCCAACGCCACCACCGGCGTCAACTGCGTCGCCCGCTCGCTGGACCTGCAGCCCGGCGACGAGGTGCTGGGCACCACGCTGGAATACGGCGCCTGCGACGCCGCCTGGGACTTCATCTGCGCGCAGCAACAAGCGCGTTACGTGCGCACCCCCATCGCGCTGCCGCTCGACGACGAGGCCTGCGTGCGGCAGATCATGGCCGGCGTGACGCCACGCACGCGGCTGGTCTTCATCAGCCACCTGGCGTCGACCACGGCGCTGATCCTGCCGGTGGCCGCCGTCGTCGCCGCGGCGCACGAGCGCGGGCTGCCGGTGCTGGTGGACGGCGCGCACGCGCCGGGGCAGCTGGACCTGTCGCTCGACGCGCTGGGCGCCGACTTCTACACCGGCAACTGCCACAAGTGGCTGTGCGCGCCCAAGGGCAGCGGCTTCCTGCACGCGCGGCCCGAGCAGCAGGCGCGGCTGCAAGCCAGCGTGGTGAGCTGGGGCTACCTCGCCGGCAGCGGCGGCCACACCGGCTTCGACGCCTACACCGGGCGCACGCTGTTCGAGCGCCGGCTGCAATGGCAGGGCACGCGCGATATCTGCGGCTGGCTGGCGGTGGGCGCGGCGATCGACTTCCACCGCCAGCACCTGGGCCCCGAGGTGCGCGCGCATTGCCGCCGCCTGGCGCTGGCGCTGATGCACGAGCTGGCCGCGCATTTCGCGCTGCCGGTGATCGGCAGCGACCCGCACTTCGCGCAGATGGTGCCGGTGCCGGTGCCGCCCTGCGACGCCGAGGCGCTGCGCCGCAGGCTCTTCGAGCAGCACCACATCGAGGTGCCGGTGACGCAGCACGAAGGCCGCAGCTTCGTGCGCGTCTCGGTGCAGGGCTACAACACGCGCGCCGAGCTGGAGGCGCTGGCCCAGGCGCTGCACGCAGCGTTCGCGCATGGATGAAGTCGACGTGCTGGTGATCGGCGCCGGCGTGGTCGGCCTGGCCTGCGCGCGCGCGCTGGCGCTGCAGGGGCGCGCGGTCGTCATCGTCGAAGCGGCGGGGCAGTTCGGCAGCGGCACCAGCAGCCGCAATTCCGAGGTCGTGCACGCCGGGCTGTACTACGAGCCCGGCAGCTTGAAGGCGCGCCTGTGCGTGCGCGGCCGCGAGATGCTGTACGACTACTGCGCCGCGCGCGGCGTGGCCGCGCAGCGCTGCGGCAAGCTGCTGGTGGCCACGCGCGCGGCCGACGTGGCGCAGCTGGAGCCGATCCGCCGCCGCGCCGCCGCCTGCGGCGTGCACGACCTGCAGCCGCTGGACGGCGCCGCGCTGCGCGCGCTGGAGCCCGAGCTGCAGGCCGTGGCCGCGCTGTGGTCGCCGAGCAGCGGCATCGTCGACAGCCACGGCCTGATGGCCGCGCTGCTGGGCGACGCCGAGCAGGCCGGCGCGCTGTTCGCGGTGGCCAGCCCTTTCGCCGGCGCGCGGCGCGAGGGCGGCCGCTGGATCGTGCGGACCGGCAACCACAACGACAGCGAACCCTTCGAGCTGGCCGCCCGCTGGCTGGTCAACAGCGCCGGGCTGCAGGCGCAGGCCGTAGCGGCGCGCATGCAGGGCTTTGCGGCCGCCGCCATCCCGCGCCGGCATCTGGCCAAGGGCCACTACTTCGGCTTCAGCGGCCGCGCGCCCTTTCGCCACCTGATCTACCCGATGCCGGTGGACGGCGGCCTGGGCGTGCACCTGACGCTGGACCTCGGCGGACAGGCGCGCTTCGGGCCGGACGTGGAATGGCTGCCGGACACTACCGACGATGACGACGCCGCGCTGGACTACGCCGTCGACCCCGCGCGGCTGCCGGCCTTCGAAGCCGAGATCCGCCGCTACTGGCCCGCGCTGCCGGCCGGCAGCCTGCAGCCGGCGTACAGCGGCATCCGCCCCAAGCTGAGCGGCCCCGGCGCGCCGGCGGCCGACTTCCACATCGCCGGCCCGGCGCAGCACGGCGCGGCCGGCGTGGTGCAGCTCTTCGGCATCGAATCACCCGGGCTCACCGCCTCGCTGGCCATCGGCGAGCAGGTGGCCGAGATCGTCGCCGCGGCCGAAGGCTGATGTCGCCGCGGCGCTCGGCGACAATGCGCGCCGCTCTTGCGCCGCTGTTGCGCCGCTCTTGCGCCGCTCTTGCGCTGCCCTGCCCTGCCTTCGCTCCCACGCCATGCCCGACTCGCTGATCCTCACCCTCGCCGGTCCCGACCGCACCGGCATCGTCCACGCCATCACCGGCGCGCTGGCCGGGCGCGGCGGCAACATCACCGATGCCGCGCAGTTCAACGACCAGAGCACCGGCCAGTTCTTCATGCGCGTGCAGTTCTCGCTGGCGGCCGACCAGCACGAAGCCATCCGCGCCGACGTGGCACGCCTGGCCGACGCCATGCAGATGAAGTGGCAGCTGCACGAGGCCCAGGCGCGCATGCGCACGGTGCTGATGGTCAGCAAGCTGGGGCATTGCCTGAACGACCTGCTGTTCCGCTACAAGAGCCAGCTGCTGCCGCTGGACATCCGCGCCGTGGTCTCCAACCACCGCGACTACTACCAGCTGGCGGCCAGCTACGACATCCCGTTCCACCACATCCCGGTGACGGCGGCCACCAAGGCGCAGGCCGAGGCGCGGCTGCTCGACATCGTGCAGCAGGAGCAGGCCGAGCTGGTGGTGCTGGCGCGCTACATGCAGGTGCTGTCCGACGACTTGTGTCGCGCGTTGGAAGGGCGGGCCATCAACATCCACCACAGCTTCCTGCCCAGCTTCAAGGGCGCCAAGCCCTACCACCAGGCGCACGAGCGCGGCGTCAAGATCATCGGCGCCACCGCGCACTACGTGACGGCGACGCTGGACGAAGGGCCCATCATCGAGCAGGACATCGCCCGCGTCGACCACGCCTGCACGCCCGAGCAGCTGACCCACATCGGCCGCGACATCGAATGCGCCGTGCTGGCCCGCGCCGTCACCTGGCACGCGCAGCACCGCGTGCTGGTCAACGGGCACAAGTCGGTGGTGTTTCGCTGAGGCGCCGCGAACAGCCCTGCTTTTCCGGCGCTTTTGACACGATCGTGTCATCGTGCCGAGCGTACGATGCGCAGCGTCTCTGGCAACAACCGGCCGCAACAATGGGCGGACCCCCGGAACCCGTACCCGGCGCCAGTGCCCGTCAGGCTTCGCTGCCTGCTCGGTAGCTTCAAGGCCACCTCTGACCGGGTGGCCTTTGGCTTTTCAGGGCCGCCGCGTCACGCCGCGGCGTAGCGTCGGCTCATCGCCTCCAGCGGCAGCGGCTTGATGCGCGGCGCCATGCCGGCGCAGCCGAAGGCCTCGAAGCGCGCCTTGCAGACGCCGCGCGCGGCCTGCGTCGCCGCCTTCAGCGCCTGTCGCGGGTCGAACTCGGCGGGCCGCTCGGCGAAGCAGCGCCGCATCGCGCCGGTCATCGCCAGGCGGATGTCGGTGTCGATGTTGACCTTGCGTACGCCGCTGGCGATGCCGCGGCGGATCTCGTCGACCGGCACGCCGTAGGTTTCCTTGATGTCGCCGCCGTGGCGGCGGATGATCTCCAGCCACTCCTGCGGCACCGACGACGAGCCGTGCATCACCAGGTGCGTGTCGGGCACCGCGGCGTGGATGGCGGCGATGCGCTCGATGGCCAGCGTCTCGCCGCTGGGCGGGCGGCTGAACTTGTAGGCGCCGTGGCTGGTGCCGATGGCAATCGCCAGCGCGTCGACGCCGGTGCGCTCGACGAAGTCGCGCGCCTGCGCCGGGTCGGTCAGCAGTTGCTCGCGGCCCAGCACGCCTTCGGCGCCGACGCCGTCTTCCTCGCCCGCGGTACCGGTCTCCAGCGAGCCCAGGCAGCCCAGCTCGCCTTCCACCGAGACGCCGACGGCATGCGCCATGCCGCAGACCTGGCGCGTTACTTCGACGTTGTAGTCGTAGTCGGCCGGCGTCTTGCCGTCGGCGCGCAGCGAGCCGTCCATCATCACGCTGGTGAAGCCCGAGCGGATGCTTTGCTGGCACGCTGCGGGCGTGGCGCCGTGGTCCTGGTGCAGGCACAGCGGGAGGTCGGGGTGCGCTTCCACCGCGGCCAGCGCCAGGTGGCGCAGGTAGGGCTCGCCGGCGTAGCTCCGCGCGCCGGCGCTGGCCTGCAGGATGACCGGCGACTGCGTCTCCTCGGCCGCCTGCAGGATGGCGTGGATCTGCTCCAGGTTGTTGACGTTGAAGGCCGGCACGCCGTAGCCGTGCTCGGCGGCGTGGTCCAGCAGTTGTCGCAAGGCGATGAAGGCCATGGTGGGGTGGGTCTTTCGGTTCGATGGGTCAGGTGAACTGGGACACGCAGTCGCCGAGCGCGCACCAGTGCTGCAGGTCGGCGAGCGTGACGCGGCCTTCGCCGCCGCCGCCGCGCTCGGTCAAGGCCGGGCGCCAGCCGTCGCGGCGGTCCAGCCCGGGGCCGATGGCGACGGCGCCTTCGATCGTGGCCTGCGCGAAGTAGTGGCTGCGCGTCACGACCACCGGCACGCCGGCGGCGCGCGCGGCGGCGGCGCCGCCGGGCGAATCCTCGATCGCCAACGCCTGCAGCGACGGCAGTTGCAGCAGCGCCAGCGCGCGCTGGAAGACCTCGGGGTCGGGCTTCTTGCGCTGCACGTCCTCGCCGCAGACCACGGCGTCGAAGCCGTCGATGCCGCCCAGCGCCGGCGCCGCCGCGAGCAGCGCGCGCAGGTTGGCGCGGCTGGTGGTGGTGGCGATGGCCTGGCGCAGGCCTTGGCGCCGCGCCTCGGCGATCAGCGCCGCGACGGCCGGCCGCAGCGCCACCGCGCCGGCGGCCACGCGGTCGGCGTAGCGCCGGTTCTTCAGCGCGTGCAATTCGGCGGCCAGCGCCTCGCGCTGCTGCGCCAGCGGCGGCGCATCGGTGCGCGCGGCCATGTCGTGCAGCAGGCGCTCACGACCGCCGCTGACGGTCAGCAGCCGGCCGTAGTGCGCCTCGTCCCAGCGCCAGGGCAGGCCCAGCGCTTCGAAAGCCTCGTTGAAGGCGACGCGGTGGCCATCGCGCTCGGTCTCGGCGAGGGTGCCGTCGACGTCCCAGAGCAGGGCCTTCATGGCGCTGCCTTCGTGATTCGCAGGGCTTTCATGGCGCTGCTTCCCAGGTTCTCAGGGCTTTCATGGCGCTGTCTCGGCGACCTCGCGGCACGCCTGCTCGACGAGCTGCGCCAGCTTCTCCGCGGTGAACCCGAAATGCTTGAACAGCTCGCCCGCCGGCGCCGATTCGCCGAAGCGGTCCAGCCCCAGCGTGGCGGCGCAGCCATAGGCGCCCCAGCCGCGCGTCACGCCGGCCTCGACGCCGATGCGCGGCAAGCCGCGGCCCAGCACGGCGTCGCGCCAGGCGCGGTCCTGGCGGTCGAACACGCTGCTGCTGGGCAGCGAGACCACGCGCACCGGCAGGCCGCGCGCGTCCAGCAGCGCTTGCGCGGCCATCGCCAGCGCCAGTTCCGAGCCGCTGGCGATCAGCACGGCGCGCGCGCCGGCGCGGTCGGCGAGCACGTAGCCGCCGCGTGGCACGCCGGCACGCTGCGCTTCGCCGCGCGGCTGCGGCGGCAGGTCTTGCCGCGACAGCAGCAGCGCGCTGGGGCCATCCTGCCGCTGCAGCGCGGCGGCCCAGGCGGCGGCGGTTTCGAAGGCGTCGCCGGGCCGCCAGACATCGAGGTTAGGAATGAGCCGCAGGCTCTCGGCATGCTCCACCGGCTGGTGCGTGGGGCCGTCTTCGCCGAGGCCGATGCTGTCGTGCGTGAAGACGTGGACGACGCGCAGCTTCATCAGCGCCGCCATGCGGATGGCGTTGCGGCTGTAGTCGCTGAATGCGAGGAAGGTGCCGCCGTAGGGGATGAAGCCGCCGTGCAGCGCCACGCCGTTGAGGATGGCGGCCATGCCGAACTCGCGCACGCCGTGGCTGATGTGGCGCGCGCCGCAGCCGGGAAAGTCGGTCAGGTTGCTGCCCGTGAGGTCGGCGCTGCCGCCCAGCAGCTCGGGCAGGCGCGGGCCCAGCAAGGCCAGCGCGCGCTGGCTGGCCTTGCGCGTGGCCAGCGGCTTGTCCGACGCCTCGGCCTCGGCCAGCAGCGTGGCGCGCAGCGCGGGCCAGTCGGCCGGCAACTCCCCGTTGACGCGGCGCTCGAACTCGGCGGCCAGCGCCGGATGCGCCGCGCGGTACGAGGTCCAGCGCGACAGCCATTCGCTGCGCCGCAGCTCGCCACGCGGCCGCGCGTCCCAGGCCGCGTACACGTCGGGCGGAATCTCGAACGGCGCGTGCGGCCAGGCGATGGCTTCGCGCGTGGCGGCCACTTCGTCGGCGCCCAGCGGCTCGCCGTGGGCGCGCGCGGTGCCGGCGCGGTTGGGCGCGCCCTGGCCGATGGTGGTGCGGCAGATGATGATCGTCGGCGCGCCGGTGTGCGTGCGCGCCAGCGTCATCGCCTGGTCCAGCGCCGCGAGGTCGTGGCCGTCGACGGGGCCCAGCACGTGCCAGCCGTAGGCCTTGAAGCGCGCGGCGGTGTCGTCGCGGAACCAGCCTTGCACCGGGCCGTCGATGCTGATGCCGTTGTCGTCGTACAGCAGCACCAGCTTGTGCAGGCCCCACACGGCGGCCAGCGCGCAGGCCTCGTGGCTGATGCCTTCCATCAGGCAGCCGTCGCCGGCGAAGACCCAGGTGCGGTGGTCGACCAGCGCATGCCCCGGGCGGTTGAACTCGGCCGCCAGCCGCGCTTCGGCCAGCGCCATGCCCACCGCGTTGGCCAGGCCCTGGCCCAGCGGGCCGGTGGTGGTCTCCACGCCCGGCGTGTGGCCGGCCTCGGGGTGGCCCGGCGTCAGGCTGCCCAGTTGCCTGAAGCGTTGCAGCTCGGCCAGCGGCAGCGCGTAGCCGCTCAGGTGCAGCAGCGCGTACAGCAGCATCGAGGCGTGGCCGTTGCTGAGCACGAAGCGGTCGCGGTCGGGCCATTGCGGGTCGGCGGGGTCGTGGCGCAGGTGGCCGCTCCACAGTGCCAGCGCCATCTCGGCCATGCCCAGCGGCGCGCCGGGGTGGCCGGAGCGCGCCTGCTGCACGCTGTCCATCGCCAGCGCGCGCAAGGCACTGGCGCGCGGGTCGGTCGACGCGGCGCTGCCGCGCCGCACGCGCTCGGTCGATTCGCTGGCCATCACAGCGCTCCGCGCGCGCGGCGGGCGCGCTCCATCATGCGCCAGATGAAGGGCGTGAAGATGAGCTGCATCGCCAGCTCCATCTTGCCGCCGGGCATCACCACGGTGTTGGCGCGGCTCATCCACGAATCGTTGATCATGTTCAGCAGGTAGGGGAAGTCGATGCCCTTGGGGTTGGCGAAGCGGATCACGCACAGGCTTTCGTCGGCGCTGGGGATGTCGCGCGCGATGAAGGGGTTGCTGGTGTCGACCACCGGCACGCGCTGGAAGTTGACGTGCGTGTGCGTGAACTGGGGGCAGATGTAGTGCACGTAGTCGGGCATGCGGCGCAGGATGGTGTCGGTCACCGCCTCGGCGCTGTAGCCGCGCACGTTCTTGTCGCGGTAGAGCTTCTGGATCCACTCCAGGTTGATGACCGGCACCACGCCGATCAGCAGATCGGGGTAGCGCGCGACGTCGACCTCGGGCGTGACCACCGCGCCGTGCAGGCCTTCGTAGAACAGCAAGTCGGTGCCGGCGGGCAAGTCTTCCCAGGGCGTGAAGGTGCCGGGCGGCTGCTGGTAGGGCGCGGCCTCGCCGGCGTCGTGCAGGTACTTGCGGCGCCGGCCGCTGCCGCTTTCGGCGTAGGCGCGGAACAGCTGCTCCAGTTCGGGGAACAGGTTGTTCTCGGGGCCGAAGTGGCTGAAGTGCTTGTCGCCGGCGCGCTCGGCGGCGGCCTGGCGCTCGCGCATCTCCTGGCGGTCATAACGGTGGAAACTGTCGCCTTCGATCACCGCGGCGCTGACGCCTTCGCGGCGGAAGATGTTCTCGAAGGTGCGCGTGACCGAAGTGGTGCCGGCGCCCGAGGAGCCGGTGATCGCGATGATGGGGTGGCGTTCGGACATGGGGGTCAGCTCCGGAAAAGGCTGCGCTCGGCGAACAGCGGCGTGCCGCTGTCGCGCGGCGCCGGCTCGTGGTGGTAGCGCTCGATGCGCTCGACCTCGTGGCGCGAGCCGAACACGAAGCCGATGCGCTGGTGCAGTGCGCTCGGCTTGACGCCCAGCATGGTCTGGCGGCCGGTGCTGGCACGGCCGCCGGCCTGCTCCATCACGAAGCCGATCGGGTTGGCCTCGTACAGCAGGCGCAAGCGGCCGGGCTTGGCCGGGTCCTTGGTGTCGCGCGGGTACATGAAGACGCCGCCGCGCATCAGGATGCGGTGCGCCTCGGCCACCAGGCTGGCGATCCAGCGCATGTTGAAGTCCTTGCCGCGCGGCCCGCTGCGGCCGGCCAGGCACTCGTCGACATAACGCTTGACCGGCGGCTCCCAGAAGCGGCTGTTGCTGGTGTTGATGGCGAACTCCTGGCTGTCGGCCGGCACCTGCAGGTTGGGGTGCGTCAGCACGAACTCGCCGAGGTTGCGGTCGAGCGTGAAGCCGGCCACGCCGTTGCCCACCGTCAGCACCAGCATCGTGGTCGGGCCGTAGATGGCGTAGCCGGCGGCCACCTGCGCGGCGCCGGGCTGCAGGAAGTCGGCCTCGGTCACGTCGCGCTGGGGCTGGCCGTCGCCGGCGGGCGCCAGCTCGTCGGGCGCGCGCAGGATCGAGAAGATGCTGCCCACCGAGACGTTGACGTCGATGTTGCTGGAGCCGTCGAGCGGGTCGAACACCAGCAGGTAGCGGCCGCGCTGGTGGGCGGCGGGAATCTGCTGCGGCGCTTCCAGCTCTTCCGAGGCCAGGCCTGCGAGGTGGCCGTTCCACTCGTTCATGCGGATGAAGATCTCGTTGGACAGCAGGTCCAGCGGCTTCTGCACCTCGCCCTGCACGTTGATGGCGCCGCCCGCCGGCGCGGCGCCCGGCGCGTCGGACAGCGCGCCGAGGGCGACGATGCGGGCGATGGCCTTGCAGGCCAGCGCGACGTCGAGGATCAGCGCGTTCAGGCTGCCTTCGGCCTGCGGAAAGCGGCGCCGCTCTTCGATCAGGTAGCGCGTCAGCGTCCAGCGTTGCGACAAGGGCATGGCAAGGTCTCCGCCTCGAAAAGTGAAGTCAGGCGTTGGCCGCGAAGACGCGGCTGGCGCGGATGTCGGCTTGCGTGATGGTGGACAGGTCGTCGCGCGACAGCGCGCGGTCGCGCTCGCCGAACAAGCGGCTGGCCTGGCGCAGCCGCGCGCGGTCGAGCGCGTTGCGCACACTGCGCGCGTTGGCGAAATGCGGCTGCTGCACGCGCAATTCCAGGTACTGCGCCAGCGCCTCGCGCGCGCCGGGGCCGAAGCCGTACTGCAGCTGCGCCAGCATGCGCTCGGCGATCTGCAGCAACTCGGCCTGCGAATAGTCGGGAAAGCCCAGGTGGTGCGCGATGCGCGAGCTCAAGCCCGGGTTGCAGCGGAAGAAGCTGTCCATGCGGTCGGCATAGCCGGCCAGGATGACGACCAGGTCGTCGCGCTGGTTCTCCATCACCTGCAGCAGGATCTCGATCGCCTCCTGCCCGTAGTCGCGCTCGTTCTCGGGGCGGTACAGCGTGTAGGCCTCGTCGATGAAGAGCACGCCGCCCATCGCCTTCTTCAGCACTTCCTTGGTCTTCGGGCCGGTGTGGCCGATGTACGAGCCGACGAGGTCGTCGCGCGTCACCGCCACCATCTGGCCCTGGCGCACGTAGCCCAGGCGGTGCAGGATCTGCGCCATGCGCAAGGCCACCGTGGTCTTGCCGGTGCCGGGGTTGCCGGTGAAGCACATGTGCAGGCTGGGGTTGGCGGTGGGCAAGCCTTGCGCCGTGCGCAGCCGGTCGACCACCAGCAGCGCGGCGATGTCGCGCACGCGCTGCTTCACCGGCGCCAGGCCGACGAGGTCGCGCTCCAGTTCGTCGAGCACGGCTTCGACCTGGCTTTGCGCCAGCACCTCGGCCACGGTGCGCCCTGGTGGCACGTTAGGCGGCGCTGCGGCGGATGCCGGCGCCGGCGTCGAAACCGGCGCCGCGGCGCTGCTGCCGGGAATGGCGTACAGCGGGCGGTTCATGCCGCGACCGCCTCCGCGTACGGCGCCAGTTCGGCGCGCATCGCGTCGATCACGGCCGCATAGTCGCGCTGGCCGAAGATCGCGCTTCCGGCGACGAAGGTGTCGGCGCCGGCGGCGGCCACGCGCGCGATGTTGTCGACCTTGATGCCGCCGTCGACCTGCAAGCGCACGTCGCGCCCGCTGTCGTCGATGAGCCGGCGCACGCGCTCGATCTTGCGCAAGGCGCCGTCGATGAAGCCCTGGCCGCCGAAGCCCGGGTTGACGCTCATCACCAGCACGAGGTCGATCTGGTCGATCATCCACTCCAGCACGCCCAGCGGCTCGGCCGGGTTGAAGGCCAGGCCGACCTGACAGCCGTGGCCGCGGATCAGCTTGACGGTGCGGTCGACGTGCGTGCTGGCGTCGGGGTGGAAGCTGATGAGGTCGGCGCCGGCCTCGGCGAAGCGCTCGGCCAGCGCATCGACCGGCTGCACCATCAGGTGCACGTCGATCGGCACGCGGCAATGCTGGCGCAGCGCCTGGCAGACCATGTGGCCGACGCTCAGGTTGGGCACGTAGTGGTTGTCCATCACGTCGAAGTGCACGCCGTCGGCGCCGGCGGCCACCACGCGCTGCACCTCGTCGCCCAGGCGCGCGAAATCGGCCGACAGGATCGACGGCGTGATGCGAAAGCGGCGGTCCATCATTGCGCTCCCCGTGCGCCACCCGGCGCGTGATAACGCTGCGACTCCGGCGCCTCGGCGGCGTAGCCGCGCACCGTGTAGCGCTGCGTGCGGCCTTGCACTTCCTGGCGCTGCAGGCCGAAGCCGGGCTCGGCGTCGGGCCGGTTGACGATGAAGCTCATCGCGATGCTCTCGACGCCGCGCGTGGCGTCGAAGGCCATCAGCCGCACGTAGTGCTGCGGGAAGGTCTGGCGGCAGGCGTTCACCTCGGCCAGCACGCCGGCGGCGTCGCGCAGGTCGAACATCGGCAGGCCGAACATCTCCCAGTAGGTGTTGCGCGGGTGCGGATCGTCGGTGTATTCGACGCTCCAGGCATAACCCTTGTTCAAGCCGTACTGGATCTGCTGCGCGATCTCTTCGTCGCTGAGATCGGGCAGGAAGCTGAACTGGCCTTGGGTGATGCGGCCGACGGGGTTGGTCATCATGGTTCGATCCTCCTTCAGGCGACCGCCGGCGTCACGGCGAAGTCCGACGTATCGGTGCTGGCGTAGTTGAAGCTGATGTCGCCCCAGGTGTCGAGCGCCTGCTTCAGCGGCGTGCAGAACTGCGCGGCGCGGCGCAGGATCTCCGGGCCTTCGGCCTTGATGTCGCGGCCTTCGTTGCGCGCCTTGACCATGCATTCCAGCGCCACGCGGTTGGCCACCGCGCCGGCCTGGATGCCCGCCGGGTGGCCGATGGTGCCGCCGCCGAACTGCAGGATGACGTCGTCGCCGAACAGGTCGAGCAACTGGTGCATCTGGCCGGCGTGGATGCCGCCGCTGGCCACCGGCATCACCTTGTTGAGGTCGGCCCAGTCCTGGTCGAAGAACAGGCCGCGCGGCAGGTCTTGCTTGGTGTAGCTGTCGCGGCAGACGTTGTAGTAGCCCTGCACCGTCATCGGGTCGCCTTCAAGCTTGCCGACCGCGGTGCCGGTGTGCAGGTGGTCGCAGCCGGCCAGGCGCAGCCACTTGGCGATCACGCGGAAGCTCACGCCGTGGTTCTTCTGCCGCGTGTAGGTGCCGTGGCCGGCACGGTGCATGTGGACGATCATGTCGTGCTTGCGCGCCCAGTTGGCGATGCTCTGGATCGCCGTCCAGCCGATCACCAGGTCGACCATCACGACCACGCTGCCCAGTTCCTTGGCGAACTCGGCGCGCTCGTACATGTCTTCCATCGTCGCCGCGGTGATGTTGAGGTAGCTGCCCTTCACCTCGCCGGTGGCGGCGGCCGCCTTGTTGACGCCTTCCATCACGTAGAGGAAGCGGTCGCGCCAGTGCATGAAGGGCTGCGAGTTGATGTTCTCGTCGTCCTTCATGAAGTCCAGCCCGCCCTTCAGGCCTTCGTAGATCACGCGGCCGTAGTTGCGGCCCGACAAGCCCAGCTTGGGCTTGGTGGTGGCGCCCAGCAGCGGGCGGCCGAACTTGTCGAGGCGCTCGCGCTCGACCACCAGCCCGGTCGGCGGGCCCTTGAAGGTCTTGACGTAGGCCACCGGGATGCGGATGTCTTCCAGCCGGCAGGCCTTCAGCGGCTTGAAGCTGAAGACGTTGCCGATCAGGCTGGCCGTCATGTTGGCGATCGAGCCTTCCTCGAACAGGATGAGGTCGTAGGCCACCCAGGCGAAATACTGGTCGGGGCTGCCGGGCACCGGCTCGACGCGGAAGGCCTTGGCGCGGTAGCTGTCGCAGGCGGTCAGGCGGTCGGTCCAGACCACGGTCCAGGTCGCGGTGCTCGACTCGCCGGCCACCGCGGCGGCGGCCTCGATGGCGTCGACGCCGTCCTGCGGCGTGATGCGGAACAGGCAGATGGTGTCGGTCTCGCGCGGCACGTAGTCGGCGTCCCAGTAGCCCATCTGGCGGTACTTGAGCACGCCGGCGCTGTAGCGGCGCTGCGGGTCGAGGACGGGGTTGTCGAGCGGCTTGTTCATCGCGGCGTCTTCCGAAGGAGGGGACTGCGTCCCACTCTAGGGACGACGTTAGTTAAACGCCAGTCAGAGTTTCTTCAACTTCAGTTAAGCTATTACTGAATGAACGTCACGTTCCGCCAGCTGAAGGTGTTCGCCGAGGTCGCCGCCAAGGGCAGCATCACGGCCGCCGCCGAGGCGCTGCACCTGACGCCGCCGGCGGTGTCGATGCAGGTGAAGGAACTCGAAGGCCAGGTCGGCCTGCCGCTGCTCGACCGCGAGGGCCGGCGCATCAGCCTGTCGACCGCGGGCGAGTACTTCCTGGTCCACGCGCGGCGGCTGCTGTCGGCGCTGCAGGACGCCGACAACGCGATGGCGCGCTTCAAGCGGCTGGAGCGCGGGCGGCTGTCGATCGGCATCGTCAGCACCGCCAAGTACTTCGTGCCGCAGATGCTGGGCCGCTTCTGCGCCGAGCACCCGGGCGTGGAGCTGCAGTTGCAGGTGGCCGGCAACCGCGGGCAGCTGGTGACCATGCTGCAGCGCGCCGAGGTCGACCTGGCGGTGATGGGCCGGCCGCCGCGCGAGCTGGCCACGCGCAGCGAGGCCTTCGCCGCGCACCCGATGGTGGTGGTGGCGCCGCCGGGCCACCCGCTGCAGCGCCGCGGCCACGTGCCGGCGGCGGCGCTGGCGGCCTACCCCTTCATCGTGCGCGAGCAAGGCAGCGGCACGCGCGCGACCATGCAGCAGTTCTTCGCCGACCACCAGCTGCAGCCGGCGATCGCGATGGAGATCTCCAGCAACGAAACCATCAAGCAGGCAGTGATCGCCGGCCTCGGGCTGGCCTTCTTGTCGCTGCACACGCTGGGCACCGAGCTGCGCGCCGGGCAGCTGGCGCTGCTGGACATCGAAGGCACGCCCGTCGTGCGCACCTGGAACGTGGTGCACCTGCAGTCGCGCACGCTGTCGCCGCTGGCCGAGGCCTTTCGCTACTTCCTGATCGAGCATGGCGAGCAGCATCTGCTGGCGCACGACGCGCCGCTGCTGGCGGCCGGCGGCGCCCGCACAATCGGCGCCGAATCCGGCAGCCCACGCAAACCGCGCAGCGTGCGCCGTCGCCGTCCTCCCGCCAAGACCGTTCCGCGATGAAAGCCCTCGCCTTCGCCTCCATCACCGCCGCTGCGCTGCCGTGCGCGCTGTTGGCCGCCGCGCCAGCAGCGGCGCAGCAAGACCTGGCCGCGCGCAGCCTGGCGGCCACCTGCGCCAACTGCCACGGCACCGACGGCCACGCCCGCGGCGCCGTGATGAAGCCGCTGGCCGGCATGCCGGCCGAGCGGCTGTTGACGCTGATGGCGGGTTACCAGCGCGGCAGCGAACCCTCCACCGTGATGCAGCAGATCGCCCGCGGCTACAGCGATGCGCAGTTGCGGCTGATCGCCGCCTACTTCGCCGCCGTGCCGCCGGCGCCGCCGCGATGAAGCGCCGCCGCCTGCTGGGCAGCGCCGGCGCGCTGGCGTCGACGGCGGCGCTGGCCGCCTGCGCGGTGCGCCCGGCCGCGACGCCGTCGCTCGGCCGCGTGCTGGTCATCGGCGGCGGCTACGGCGGCTGCACCGCGGCGCGTTACCTCAAGCTGTGGGGCGGCGCGGCGGTGGCGGTGACGCTGGTCGACCCCGACGAGGCCTTCGTCTCGTGCCCGATGTCCAACCTCGTGCTCGGCGGCCAGCGCCGCATGGCCGACATCACGCACGGCTACGACGGCTTGCGCGCTGGCGGCGTGGCCGTGCGGCGCGACCGCGCGGTGGCCATCGACGCCGCGGCGCGCCGCGTGCGCCTGGCCGGCGGCGAGACGCTGGGCTACGAGCGGCTGATTGTCTCGCCGGGCATCGGCTTCATCCCCGGCGCGATCGCGGGGCTGGACACCCCGGCGGCGCGCCAGCGCGTGCTGCACGCCTGGCAGGCCGGCCCGCAAACGCTGGCCTTGCGCCGGCAGATCGAGGCGCTGCCCGACGGCGGCGTGGTCGCCATCACGATCCCGCCGTCGCCTTACCGCTGCCCGCCGGCGCCTTACGAACGCGCCTGCACCGTGGCCGCCTGGCTGAAGGTCCACAAGCCGCGCGCCAAGTTGCTGCTGCTGGACGCCAACCCCGAGATCCAGAGCAAGAAGGCCTTGTTCGAGCGCGCGTTCAAAGAACGTTATGCGGGCATCCTGGCCTACCACCCGAGCACCGAGCTGAAGGAGGTGGACGCCGCCGCCGGCGTGCTGAAGTTCGAGTTCGAGGACCTCAAGGCCGACGTGCTGAACGTGGTGCCGCCGCAGCGCGCGGCCGACATCGCGCGCGAGGCCGGCCTCGTCAACGTGGCTGGGCGCTGGGCCGGCGTGCACTGGCTGACGCTGGAATCGACCGCGGCGGCCGGCGTGCACGTGCTGGGCGACACGCTGTTCCCGGCGCCGGCGATGCCCAAGTCGGGCCACATGGCCAACCAGCTGGCCAAGGTGTGCGCGGCGGCACTCATCCAGTTGCTCAAGGGCGAGGCGGTGAACCCGGCGCCGCTGGTCATGAACACCTGCTACAGCTTCGTCAGCGACGACGAGGCGATGCACATCGCCTCGGTCCATGCTTACGACGATGCCGAGCGCACGTTCAAGCCAGTGCACGATGCCGGCGGGCTGTCGGCCGCGCCGAGCCGGGCCGAAGGCCGCTTCGCGCAGGCCTGGGCCGAGAACATCTGGGCCGACACGCTGGGCGGCCCGCTGCCGCGCTGAGCCGCGCCCTTCTCAGGGCTTGTTTCAGGGCTTGATTCAGGGCTTGATGTAGGCGTAGCCCTGGGTCTGCAGCCGCGCCAGCCGCACCACGCCCGAGGGCGTGAACTCGGCCTCCTGGATGAACTGCTCCTTCTTCAGGTTGCGGTTCTTCAGCGTGATCTCGCAGACCTCGAACTTGACGCCGCGCGCCACCAGCGCGGCCACCGGGCCGGCGAACAGCCCGCCTTGCGGGTCTTTTGCGCCTTCGATCAGGAAATCGACGCCGGCCGCGTGCGTGACGACGGTGATCTTCGCCGTGGGGTCGGTGTCCAGGTGGTTGCGCAGGTTGCGCAGGCCTTTCACGGCCTGCGCCGCCGCGTCGTCGATGTGGTAGACGACCCGGTCTTCGGCCAGCGCGGCGCCGCTGGCCGCGCACAGCAGCACGGCCAGCGCCAGCCGGCGGCCCAGCGTCATGCGCGCTCCGAACGGCGGCGGCGCGTGAAGCCCAGCACCAGCAGCCCGGCGCCCAGCAGCGCCGCGGTGGCCGGCAGCGGCACCACCAGCGCCAGCGCGGCGTTGCCGATCAAGGCGTAGGCGGCGGCCGACGGGTGCAGGTTGTCGGAGAACAGCGCGGCGCCGCAGTTGCCGACGAAGAAGCAGCCCGCGGTGACGTTGGTGATGCCGTAGGTGGCGCCGTTGTTGTTCAGCGCGTCGTCGATGACGCCTTGCCCGACGGCGGCCATATCCAGCACCATCACGTCGAGGTCGCTGAACAGCGCTTCGAGCATGCCTTCCAGCCCGGCGATGGCGGCGTTGTAGCGATTGGTGGCGTCGATCGACTCGGCGACCTTGCCCAACAGCACCGCCTCGGGCGTGTTGCCCAGGTTGGGCAGCGTGGAAATCAGCACGTGCTGGGCGCCCTTGGCGGCCAGCGCGGCGACGCTGTTGAAGATGTTGGTCGCCGCGGCCTCGGCCGCCGCCTGGCGCGTGGCGTCGGTGCCGCCGGCGGCGCTGCGCGCATCGCGCATGTCGTTGCCGCCGCCCACCACCACGTACAAGCCGTTGGGGTCGGCCGTCGCGTGCGACGGCCCCCACAGCCCGACCACCTGGGCCAGCACGCCGGGCGGGCTGCCCGAGATGCCCGTGCGCGCGCCGCCAAAGGCGTAGTTGGTGCCGCCGGCCAGCGAGGCCACGCTGGCCGACGGCAGGCCCAGCCCGGCGGCCAGCGTGTCGATCCAGTTCAACCCGTCCGAAAAGCGGCCGTTGAAATACGGTGCCGCCGGCACGGCGCCGTTGGTGGCGATCTTGATGTTGCCCACGTCCGACAAGCTGTCGCCGAACACGGTGAGCGAGCTGTAGGGCCCGGCCACGGCCGGCAGGGAAGCGAAGACCGAGCCGGCTGCCAGGCACAGCGCGGCCAGCGCGCGCAAAGACTGCTTCATGATGGGTTTCATCGAGTGTTGGAGTTCACGAAACGTAGCACCCGCGCCGCGTTCCGTCAGCCGCTGCAGCGCGTGATCTGGTGCAAACCCACCCCTCAAGATCGGGGGTGGGTCGACGCTCAGCCCGTCTTGCGCCCGATGCCGGGCCGCGGCGGCAGGCCGGTGTGCTGGGTCAGCAGGCGGCCCTTGCGCGGCTGGCCGGGTTGCGACGGCGTGGAGTTGCTGCGCCGCGGGCTTTGGTAGCCGCCCTCGGTGGCCGGCTGGTAGGCCGGGATCAGTTGCTGGCGGCCGCTGCCGATCAGGTCGGCGCGGCCCATGGCTTTCAGCGCCTCGCGCAGCAGCGGCCAGTTCTTCGGGTCGTGCCAGCGCAGGAAGGCCTTGTGCAGGCGGCGCCGGCGCTCGCCGCGCACGACGTCCACGCGCTCGGCGCGCGCGTCGCGGTGCACGCCCTTCAGCGGGTTCAGGCCGGAGTGGTACATCGCCGTCGCGGTGGCCATCGGGCTGGGGTAGAAGGTCTGCACCTGGTCGGCCTTGAAACCGTTGCGCTTGAGCCAGAGCGCGAGGTTCATCATGTCTTCGTCGCTGGTGCCGGGGTGCGCGGCGATGAAGTACGGGATCAGGTACTGCTTCTTGCCGGCGGCCGCCGAGGCCGCCTCGAAAAGCTGCTTGAAGCGTTCGTAGGCGCCGATACCCGGCTTCATCATCTTGGCCAGCGGCCCGCTCTCGGTGTGCTCGGGCGCGATCTTCAGATAACCGCCCACATGGTGCGTCACCAGTTCCTTGACGTACTCGGGCGAGCGCACCGCCAGGTCGTAGCGCAGGCCCGAGCCGATCAGGATCTTCTTCACGCCGCGCAGGCCGCGCGCGCGGCGGTACAGCTTGACCAGCGGCGCGTGGTCGGTGTTCAGGTTGGAGCAGATGCCGGGCCACACGCAGCTCGGCTTGCGGCAGGCGGCCTCGATCTCGCGGCTCTTGCAGCCCAGGCGGTACATGTTGGCCGTGGGGCCGCCGAGATCGCTGATCACGCCGGTGAAGCCGCGCACCTTGTCGCGGATGTCCTCGATCTCGCGGAGCACCGAGTCTTCGCTGCGGCTCTGGATGATGCGGCCCTCGTGCTCGGTGATCGAGCAGAAGGTGCAGCCGCCGAAGCAGCCGCGCATGATGTTGATGCTGAAGCGGATCATCTCCCACGCGGGGATCTTGGTCGGCCCGTCGTGGCCACCGCTTTCGTCGGCGTACACCGGGTGCGGGCTGCGCGCGTAGGGCAGGTCGAACACCAGGTCCATCTCGGCGGTGGACAGCGGGATCGGCGGCGGGTTGATCCAGACGTCGCGCCCTGCAGCCCCGATGCCGTGCCGCTGCACCAGCGCGCGCGCGTTGCCGGGGTTGGTCTCCAGGTGCAGCACGCGGTTGGCGTGGGCGTAGAGCACGGGGTCGCTCTTCACCTGCTCGTAGGCCGGCAGGCGGATCACGGTGTGCTCGCGCGGCGGCAGCTTCAACGCGCCGGCCTTGCGGCTGAGCGGCATCGCCACCACCGCTTCGGCGGCGGTGGCAGCGCCCTCTTCTTTCGCGCAGGACTGGCCGCGCGCGGCGGCGGCCGCCTCGGGCGTCTGGTAGGGGTTGACGTGCTCGTCGATGCGGCCGGGCTGGTCGACCTCGCTGGAGTCGATCTCGGCAAAGCCCTGCGGCACGTGGCCCTGGCGCACCAGGAAGGCGGTGCCGCGGATGTCGGTCATCGTCTCGACGGGCTCGCGCCGCGCCAGGCGGTGGGCGATCTCGACGATGGCGCGCTCGGCGTTGCCGTAGACCAGCAACTCGGCCTTGCTGTCGGCCAGGATGCTGTGGCGCACCTTGTCCTGCCAGTAGTCGTAATGCGCGATGCGGCGCAGCGAGGCCTCGATGCCGCCGATGATCACCGGCACGTCTTTGTAGGCCTGCTGGCAGCGCTGGGTGTAGACCAGCGTCGCGCGGTCGGGCCGCCGGCCGGCGGCGCCGCCGGGGGTGTAGGCGTCGTCGCTGCGGATCTTCCGGTCCGCGGTGTAGTGGTTGATCATCGAATCCATGTTCCCGGCGGCGACGCCGAAGAACAGGTTCGGCCGGCCCAGCGCCTTGAACGGGTCGACGCCGTGCCAGTCGGGCTGCGCGATGATGCCGACGCGAAAGCCCTGCGCCTCCAGCGTGCGGCCGATCACCGCCATGCCGAAGCTCGGGTGGTCGACGTAGGCGTCGCCGGTGACGATGATCACGTCGCACGAGTCCCAGCCGAGCCGTTCCATCTCGGCGCGGCTCATCGGCAGGAACGGCGCCGGCCCGAAGCGCTTGGCCCAGAAGGGGCGGTAGGCGCTGAGGGCGCGGGGCGCGGTGGGGGTGGCGACGGCGGTCACGGCAGCGGCAGGCGAAAAGTGGCGATTGTCCGCTGCACGCCGTCAGGCTGCCGGCTGGCGGGTTTTGAAGCCGGGCGCAGCACGGCCTGCGTCCGCCGCCGTCCTCCGCCATCCGCCACCGCCTTGCGCCTTGCACCGCCGCTGCAGCGCGGCTAGCATTGTAGAAATTTTCAACAAAGCAGCCGGCCGTGCCAACCGTCAACTTCAGCGTTCCCGAGGACGTGCGGGACGCTTTCAACGCCGCGTTCGAGGGGCAGAACAAGAGCGCCATCATCGCCGCGCTGATGCGCGAAGCGGTGGAGCGTGCCGAACTGCGCCGGCGCAGCGTGGCGGCCTCCAAGCGCATTGCCAAGCGCCGCGCACAAGCGCCCGTGGCAACGACGCAGCAGCTGCGCACGGCGCGCGAGCAAGGCCGCCCGTGATCGTCGTGGCCGATGCCAGCGTCGCGCTCAAGTGGTTTCTGAAACAGCGCGACGACGAGGCGGACGTCGAACAGGCCATGGCCTTGCTGGCCCAGGCCGCGAACGGTGAAGTCGATTTGCGGCAGCCGCCGCACTTCGCGGCGGAGGTGGCCGCGGTGCTGGCCCGGCTCAAGCCCGATCAGGCCGAAAGAGACTTGCAGGATCTGCTGGAGATCGAACACCGGATCGTGGAGAGCATGGATGTCTACGCCACGGCGCTGGATCTTGCCGTGCGCCACGGGCAGCATGTGTTCGACACGCTCTACCACGCGATCGCGCTGAACGCGGACCGGGCGCAACTGGTGACGGCCGACCAGCGCTACTACGACAAGGTTCGGTCGGCAGGCTGCATCTGCCTGCTGAAGGATTGGGCAGGGCCGCCGGCCGGCGTTGCCGCCGGCCGGCGCTGAAGGCCCGCTACACCGGCTGCGGCTCGGCCGGCCTCGGCGCGGCCGGCTCATCGTCGGGCTCGTCGCCGAGGAAGCCGCCGCTCTGGTGCGCCCACAGCCGGGCATAGATGCCGCCGGCGGCCAACAGGCTCTTGTGGTCGCCCATCTCGACGATGCGGCCGTGCTCCATCACCACCAGGCGGTCCATCGCCATGATGGTCGACAGCCGGTGCGCGATGGCGACCACGGTCTTGCCCTCCATCAGCTTGTACAGGCTGCGCTGGATGGCGGCCTCGACCTCGCTGTCGAGCGCGCTGGTGGCCTCGTCGAGCAGCAGGATGGGCGCGTCCTTCAGCATCACGCGGGCGATCGCCACGCGCTGGCGCTGGCCGCCGCTCAACTTGACGCCGCGCTCGCCGACGTGGGCGTCGTAGCCCTTGCGGTTTTTCGGGTCGCTCAGGCCGACGATGAAGTCGTGCGCCTCCGCCCGTTCGGCGGCGCGCAGCATCTCGGCCTCGGTGGCGTCGGGGCGGCCGTAGACGATGTTGTCGCGCACCGAGCGGTGCAGCAGGCTGGTGTCCTGCGTCACCATGCCCACCTGGCGGCGCAAGGACTCCTGGCTGACGCCGGCGATGTCCTGGCCGTCGATCAGGATGCGCCCGCCCTGCACGTCGTACAGGCGCAGCAGCAGGTTGACCACCGTGCTCTTGCCGGCGCCCGAGCGGCCGACGAGGCCGATCTTCTCGCCGGGGCGGATCACGAGGTCGAGGTGGTCGATCACCTTCTTGCCGCCGCCGTAGTGGAAGTCCACGTGCTCGAAGCGGATCTCGCCGCGCGGCACCTGCAGCGCGGCGGCGGCCGGCCGGTCGACCACGGCGTTGGGGCGGGACAGCGTCTGCAGCCCGTCCTGCACGGTGCCGACATGCTCGAACAGCGAGGCCAGCTCCCACATCACCCAGTGCGAGATGCCGTTCAGGCGCAGCGCCATCGCCGTGGCCGCGGCCACCGCGCCGACGCCCACCGCGCCCTGCGTCCACAGCCACAGCGTGACGCCGGCGGTGCTGCCGATCAGCATCATGCTCAAGGCCTGGTTGACCAGCTCGAAGCCGGTCACCAGCCGCATCTGGCCGTAGGCGGTGACCATGAACTCCTGCATCGCGCCGCGCGCGAAAGCCGCCTCGCGCTGCGAATGCGAGAACAGCTTGACGGTGGCGATGTTGGTGTAGGCGTCGGTCACGCGGCCGGTCATCAGCGAGCGCGCGTCGGCCTGCGCCTGCGCCACCTTGCCCAGCCGCGGCACGAAGTACCGCAGCGCCAGCACGTACAGCGCCAGCCAGCCCAGGAAGGGCAGCAGCACGCGCCGGTCGAAAGCGCCCACCACCGCGAGCATGGTGCCGAAGTAGATCAGCACGTAGGTCAGGATGTCGGCGAACACGAGCCAGCTTTCGCGCACCGCCAGCGCCGTCTGCATCACCTTGGTGGCGATGCGGCCGGCGAACTCGTCCTGGTAGAAGGCCATGCTCTGGCCCAGCATCAGGCGGTGGAAGTTCCAGCGCAGCCGCATCGGGAAGTTGCTGAACACCGCCTGGTACTTGACCAGCGCCCACAGGCCCGACAGCAGCACGCTGGCCGCCAGCGCGACGGCCAGCAACGCGAGCGTGCGGCCGTGCAGCGGCCACAGCTCGGACGGCTTGACCTGCGCCAGCAGGTCGACGATGTGCGCCATCATCGCGAACAGCAGCGCCTCGAACGAGCCGATGGCCGCGGTCAGCAGCGTCAGCAGCAGCAGGTAAGGCCGCAGCCCGCGGGTGTTCTCCCACAGGAAGGCGAAGAAGGTCTTGGGCAGGGCGGGCGGCTCGGCCTCGGGATACGTGGGCACGAGCGCCTCGAAGCGCTTGAACAGCAAGAAGAGTCTCCCTCGGAGGTGCCGGGTGGGCACGGGCAGCGGCCCGCAGCACGGCCGGGTGGGCCGGCGGGGCGCGCATCATAGCGAGGCGGCGCCGCTCGTGGCGATCCCGCCGATTAGAGGCGCACCCCCGGTTTTTGCCCGCGGCCGCTGGCTACGATGACTTTGCGGGCCACGGGGCCCCGAAGGGACAAGCAGCAAGATGTTCGACTACCTCGTCGTCGGCGGCGGCTCGGCCGGTTCGGTGCTGGCCTCGCGCCTGAGCGAAGACCCCGCCGTCAGCGTCTGCCTGATCGAGGCCGGCCAGGCCGACCGCAGCGTGCTGATCCACTGCCCCGCGGGGCTGGCGGTGATGGCCAAGCAGCCCAACCTCAACTGGGCCTTCGAGACCGTGCCGCAGCCCGGACTGAACGGCCGCCGCGGCTACCAGCCGCGCGGCAAGGTGCTGGGCGGGTCGAGCTCGATCAACGCGATGATCTACCTGCGCGGCCAGCACGCCGACTACGACTTCTGGGCGGCGCAGGGCAACGCCGGCTGGAGCTGGGACGAGGTCAAGCCCTGGTTCCTGAAGGCCGAGCACAACGAACGCGGCGCCGACGACTGGCATGCCAGCGGCGGCCCGCTGAACGTGGCCGACCTGCGCAGCCCGAACCGGCTGTCGGCGCTGTTCCTGCAGGCCGCGCAGCAGGCCGGCCTGCCGCTCAACGACGACTTCAACGGCGCCGGCCAGGAAGGCGTCGGCATGTACCAGGTGACGCAGAAGAACGGCGAGCGCTACAGCGCCGCCAAGGCCTACCTGACGCCGCACCTGGGCCAGCGCGCCAACCTGCAGGTGGTGACCGGCGCGCAGGCCACGCGCTTGCTGTTCGAGGGCCGCCGCGCCGTCGGCGTGGAGCTGCAGCAAGGCGGCGCCCGGCGCGAGCTGCGCGCCCGCCGCGAGGTGCTGCTGTGCGCCGGCGCGCTGCAGTCGCCGCAGTTGCTGCTGCTGTCGGGCATCGGCGACCGCGCACACCTGCAGGCGCGCGGCGTGCCGCTGCTGCACCACCTGCCCGGCGTGGGCCGGCAGTTGCACGACCACCTCGACAGCATCATCGTGCTGCACGCCCCGCGCATGCGCGAATCGTTCGGCGTGTCGCCCGGCGGCCTGGCGCGCATCTTGAGCGGCGTCTTCGAATGGCGCGGCCAGCGCAGCGGCATCCTGACCACCAACTTCGCCGAGGCCGGCGGCTTCGTGCGCAGCCGGCCCGAAGAAGCGGCGCCCGACCTGCAGTTGCACTTCGTGATCGCCAAGCTGGTGGAGCATGGCCGCAAGACGGTGCTGGGCCACGGCGTGTCGTGCCATCTGTGCGTGCTGCGGCCGCGCAGCCGCGGCAGCGTGAGCCTGGCCAGCGCCGACCCGCTGGCGCCGCCAAGCATCGACCCTGGCTTCCTGTCCGACCCCGACGACACCGAGCGCATGGTGCGCGGCGTCAAGCTGATGCGGCGCGTGCTGCGCCAGCCGGCGCTGGCCGCCTTCGGCGGGCAGGAGCTGCCGGCCTCGGCCGCGGCGCAGAGCGACGAGCAGATCGAGCAGTTCATCCGCAACCACGCCGACACCATCTACCACCCGGTGGGCAGCTGCCGCATGGGACCGGGGCCTGACGACGTGGTCGACGCGCGACTGCGCGTGCACGGCATCGAGGGGCTGCGCGTGGTGGATGCGTCCGTCATGCCGCGCATCACCTCGGGCAACACCAATGCGCCGGTGATCATGATCGCCGAGAAGGCGGCCGCGATGATCCAGGCCGATGCGGCACACTCGGCCGCATGACCGCCAAGGCACTGACCCTCTCCGTCCTCGACCAGTCCATCGCCTGCGCCGGCCGCGGCGAAGACCACGCGCTGCGCGACACGCTCGACCTGGCGGCGCACTGCGAGGCGCTCGGCTACCACCGCTTCTGGGTGAGCGAGCACCACGGCCTGCCCACCATCGTGGGCAGCGCGCCCGAGATCCTGCTGGCCGCCATCGCCGCGCGCACGCAGCGCATCCGCATCGGCAGCGCCGGCGTGATGCTGCCGCACTACTCGGCCTTCAAGGTGGCCGAGCAGTTCCGCGTGCTGGACGCGCTGGCACCGGGCCGCGTGGACCTCGGCGTCGGCCGCGCGCCGGGCACCGACATGCGCACCGCCGTGCTGCTGAACCCCAACGCCTCCCATGCGGCGGAAGCCTTCCCGCAGCAGGTGGCCGACCTGATCGCCTGGACGCGCAGCCTGCGCCACCAAGGCGCGGTGGCGCACCCGCGGGCGCCGGCCGATGCCGCCGGCTTCGAGCGCGCGCCCGAGGTCTGGGTGCTGGGCAGTTCCGACTACGGCGCGCAGTTGGCGGCGCATTTCGGGCTGCCTTATGCCTTCGCCTATTTCTTCATGGACGGCCAGGGCGTCGAGCAGGCCCTGAGCCTGTACCACCAGCTCTACAAGCCCAGCGACCGCCACCCGCGGCCGCAGGCCACGATCTGCATCTGGGCGCTGGTGGCCGACAGCGCCGACGAAGCGCTGCTGCACGCCCGCTCGCGCGAGCGCTGGCGCATCGACCGCGAGCGCGGCGTGCTGGGCCCGCTGCAGCGCCCCGAAGACATCCGCTTCACGCCGGACGAAGACGCGCGGCTGCAAGGCATGCGCCGGCGCGCCTTCGTCGGCCGCGCCGACGAAGTGGCCGAACGCATCCGCGCGCTGGCGGTCGAACTGGCGCTGGACGAGATCGTCGTCAACACCTGGGCGCACGACCCGGCGGCGCGCCGGCAGTCGTACGCGCTGCTGGCGCGCGAGTTCGACATCGCAAGTAGCGGGCCCTAGAAAAGCGAAACCCCTCCAAGCCGAAGCTCAGAGGGGCGGGTGACCAAGGCCACCAGTGGGGATCCGGAGGATTGAGGTCCGGGGCCCCTGATGCGCAGGGACTGCGCCATCAGTTAAACCTGCTCGAAGCAGGCAGCCGCAGGTTAACGCCGGCGCCGCCGCGGTGGCAATCGGAACTGCCTATGCCTGGCGCGCCGCCGAGAGCATTCGGCCATTCAAGCCGCGGGCTTGAGCAGCGCCGCCACCAGCGCATCCACGCGGTGCTCGACGGCAGCGTCCATGTGGATCGCGCGGCCCCATTCGCGGCTGGTCTCGCCGGGCCACTTGTTGGTGGCGTCCAGCCCCATCTTGCCGCCCAGGCCGCTGACCGGCGAGGCGAAGTCCAGGTAGTCGATCGGCGTGTGCTCCACCAGCGTGGTATCGCGCACCGGGTCCATGCGCGTGGTCAGCGCCCACACCACTTCCTTCCAGTCGCGGATGTTCACGTCGTCGTCGGTGACGACGATGAACTTGGTGTACATGAACTGGCGCAGAAAGCTCCACAGCCCGAACATCAGCCGCTTGGCGTGGCCGGGGTAGGCCTTGCGGATGCTGATCACCGCCAGCCGGTAGCTGCAGCCTTCGGGCGGCAGGTAGAAGTCGGCGATCTCGGGAAACTGCTTTTGCAGGATGGGCACGAACACCTCGTTCAGCGCCACGCCCAGCACCGAAGGCTCGTCGGGCGGCTTGCCGGTGTAGGTGGAGTGGTAGATCGGGTCCTGGCGGTGCGTCAGGCGGTCGATCTGGAAGACAGGGAACCAGTCCTGCTCGTTGTAGTAGCCGGTGTGGTCGCCGAACGGGCCTTCCAGCGCATGCAGGTAGCCGCCGCGCTCGGCCAGCGGCACGCCGTGCGCCGAGCGGCCTTCGAAGCCGGCGGGCGCCGGCGGGATGTGGCCTTCCAGCACGATCTCGGCGCTGGCCGGCACCTGCAGGCGCAAGTCGCCCTCGCCCACCGTGGTCTCCACCACTTCGCTGCGGCTGCCGCGCAGCAGGCCGGCGAACTGGTATTCGGACAGGCTGTCGGGCACCGGCGTCACTGCGCCCAGGATGGTGGCCGGGTCAGCGCCCAGCGCCACCGCGATCGGGAACGGCCGCCCCGGGTTGGCGCGCGCGAAGTCGCGGAAATCCAGCGCCCCGCCGCGATGCGCCAGCCAACGCATGATCACCTGCCGCGGGCCGATCACCTGCTGGCGGTAGATGCCCAGGTTCTGGCGCAGCCGCGGCCGCGCCACGCCCTGCGGGCCGCGGGTGACGACCAGGCCCCAGGTGATCAGCGGCCCGGCGTCGCCCGGCCAGCAGGTCTGCACCGGCCATTGGGCGAGGTCGATCCCGTCGCCGGTCTGCACCTCGGCCTGGCACGGCGCCTTGCGCAGCACCGCGGGCTTCATGTCCCACACCGCCTTAGCCAGCGTCAGCAGCTTGCCGGCGTCTTGCAGGCGGCGCGGCGGGTCGGGCTCCTTCAGCGCAGCCAGCAAGCGGCCGACGTCGCGCAAGTCGTCCTGGGACGACGCCCCCAATCCGAAGGCCACGCGTTCAGGGGTGCCGAAGAGGTTGATCAGCACCGGCACGCGGTACCCGGTGGGCTGGGTGAACAGCACGGCCGGGCCGCCGGCGCGCAGCAAGCGGTCGCCAACGGCCGTCATCTCCAGCTTCGGAGACACCGGATCGGCCACTTCGCGCAACTGCCCGCGTTGCCGGAGCTGGGCGAGGAAGTCCCGCAGATCCCGGTATTTCATACAAATTGGAAATGTTAGAGACGTTTCTTATTCTTGACCTGGTATGAAGCGATTTCTAGAATCGCGCCGCTTCACAGGGTTAACCCCTGGATCGAGGGCCGGCGCCGCCAGCCCGCCGGCGCCCCACGCGGCGCCGGTCTGCGATTCATTATCACCGTCGGTCCTCGACGGCGAGCTGAGAAAGGACTGCATGAAGGCCATCGAAACGCTGCAGCGTCTGCAGCGCAGCACGGCCCGATCGCTGGGCGGGTTGCTGCGCGGCGTCGGCCACGCGCTGCTGGAGATCAGCCACAACACGCTGGCGCTGCTGGGCCTGGCCGTGGTGGCGCTGGCGCTGGTCGCCGGCCGCGCCGACGTGCGCCAGCAGGTGGAAGCGCGGGCGTTGGAATGGCTGCAAGGCCGCCACGAGGCGCGCGCGCTGGAAAGCGGCGACTTGCTGGCCGTGGTGGCCGACCAGACCGGCGTCGACCGCGCCACCGCGACCGACCCGCGCCAGCTCAGCCGCCAGCAGGCGGCGGTGACGCAGTGGATCGCGCGCCGCTACCGCGTGGCGCCCGAGCCCATCGCCCGGCTGGTGCAGGAGGCCTGGACCATCGGCCGGCGGGCGACGATCGACCCGACGCTGATCCTGGCGATCATGGCCATCGAATCCAGCTTCAACCCCTTTGCGCAAAGCTCGGTGGGCGCGCAGGGGCTCATGCAGGTGATGACGCGGGTGCACGACGAGAAGTACGAGGCCTTCGGCGGCACCCACGCCGCCTTCGACCCGGTGAGCAACCTGCGCGTGGGCGTACAGGTGCTGAAGGACTGCATCAGCCGCGGCGCCGGCGACCTGAACGAGGCGCTGCGCTTCTACGTGGGCGCCACCCAGCCGGCGGCCGACGGCGGCTACGTGCAGCGCGTGCTGTCCGAGCAGGTGCACCTGCGCGCGGTGGCCGACGGCCGCACCGTGCCGACCAACGCGCCGATGCTGCTGCAGGTGGTGGACAAGACGCCGGCCAGCGCCGCTGCCGCCGGCCCCGCCTCGGCCCCGCTGCCGCCGCCGGATGCGGCCGCGCCGACCCTGTCGGCCCTGCCGGCGCAGGTGGCGCTGCTGCACTGACCCGGCGCTACACTCGCGGCTCGCGCGACTGGCGATAGGCGGGGCCGAGCCAAGCCCCCGCCGAGGTGGACGACCACCGGGAAGCGCGAGTGCGGCCGCCTGGCGTGCCGCGCCTTCAGCCGTTCGCCTGGGCAGCCCTCGACCGCGCACCGGCCGGTGTTTTCTCGGTGCCGGCGCTCGAAGGCCCTTCCACCCGAAGAGGACTGCCAACATGTTCGACCGCCACACGTCCACCATCGCCAACGTCGACCCCGAGATCTGGGCCGCGATCCAGGCCGAGAACCGCCGCCAGGAAGAGCACATCGAGCTGATCGCCTCGGAGAACTACACCAGCCCCGCGGTGATGGCCGCCCAGGGCAGCCAGCTCACCAACAAGTACGCCGAAGGCTACCCGGGCAAGCGCTACTACGGCGGCTGCGAATACGTCGACGTGGTCGAGCAACTCGCCATCGACCGCCTCAAGCAGCTCTACGGCGCCAACTTCGCCAACGTGCAGGCCAACTCCGGCAGCCAGGCCAACCAGGCGGTCTTCTTCGGCCTGCTGCAGCCCGGCGACACCGTGATGGGCATGAGCCTGGCCGAAGGCGGCCACCTGACCCACGGCATGGCGCTCAACATGAGCGGCAAGTGGTTCAAGGTGGTCAGCTACGGGCTGGACGCCCACGAGACCATCGACTACGACGCGATGGAACGCTTGGCCCACGAGCAAAAGCCCAAGCTCATCATCGCCGGCGCCAGCGCCTACAGCCTGCGCATCGACTTCGAGCGCTTCGCCAAGGTGGCCAAGGCGGTCGGCGCGTACTTCATGGTCGACATGGCGCACTACGCCGGGCTGATCGCCGCCGGCGTCTACCCCAACCCGGTGCCGCACGCCGACGTGGTGACCAGCACCACGCACAAAAGCCTGCGCGGCCCGCGCGGCGGCATCGTCGTCACCAACCACGAAGACATTGCCAAGAAGATCAACAGCGCCATCTTCCCCGGCATCCAGGGCGGCCCGCTGATGCACGTCATCGCGGCCAAGGCCGTGGCCTTCAAGGAAGCGCTGGCGCCCGAGTTCAAGGTCTACCAGCAGCAGGTGGCGTTGAACGCCCGCGTGCTGGCCGACACGCTGACCGAGCGCGGCCTGCGCATCGTCAGCGGCCGCACCGAAAGCCACGTGATGCTGGTCGACCTGCGCCCCAAGGGCCTGACCGGCAAGGAAGCGGAAAGCATCCTCGGCAAGGCCCACATGACCTGCAACAAGAACGGCATCCCCAACGACCCACAAAAGCCGATGGTGACCAGCGGCATCCGCCTGGGCAGCCCGGCGATGACGACGCGCGGCTTCAAGGAAGACCAGGCGCGCCAGACCGCGCACCTGATCGCCGACGTGCTGGACCAGCCGCACGACGAAGCCAACATCGCCGCCGTGCGTGCCAAGGTGGCGGCGCTGGCGCGCGACTTCCCGGTCTACCGCTGAGCCGCGCGGGCGCCGGGCACGAGTTGGCGGCCGATGCACTGCCCGTTCTGCAACCACGACGAGACCCAGGTCGTCGAGACGCGCGAGTCCGACGAAGGTGACGTGGTGCGCCGCCGCCGGCGCTGCCTGCACTGCGAGAAGCGCTTCACCACTTACGAGCGCGCCGACATCGTGATGCCGGCGGTGGTGAAGAAGGACGGCGCGCGCGTCGAGTTCGACGCCGCCAAGCTGCGCGCGTCGATGATGCTGGCGCTGCGCAAGCGCCCGGTCAGCGTGGAGCAGATCGACGCGGCGCTGGAGCGCATCCGCGACAAGCTGCTGTCCAGCGGCGCCCGCGAGGTGCCCAGCACCCGCCTGGGCGAACTGGTGATGCGCGAGCTCAAGCGCATCGACAAGGTGGCCTACGTGCGCTTTGCGTCGGTGTACCGCAGCTTCGAAGACGTCGACGAGTTCCGGCAGCTGATCCGCGACATCTGATCCGCGACATCTGATCCCCCATCCGGGGGTGGGCCCGGGGGCCCACCTTTTCCGAAGGCCGAAGCCCCCGCGCTGGGGGCGCGGCGGCGAGGGCGTTTTCCTACAGTGACCGCACGGTTCAACACAGGAGAACGTCATGCACAAGCCCTCTATCCGCCGCCAAGCCGGCGTGACGCTGGTCGAGATGACTGCCGTGCTGGGCATCACCAGCGTCTTGCTGGGCTCCGCGCTGCCCGACCTGTCGCGGATGCGCGCCAACCAGTCGCTCCATCAGGCCGTTGCCCAGTTGCGCACGGACGTCCAGTTCGCTCGTGCCAGCGCGGTGGCGCTGGGGCAAACCGTTCGTCTGGCCACGGCCACCGACACGGGCGGCAGTTGCTATGTGATCCATGCCGGCCCCTCCGGCTCCTGCCAATGCGCCGGCGCCGCCGCCACCTGCTCCGCGCAAGGCCGCCTGCTGCACGCGGCGCACTTGGGCACCAGCCATCCGGTCACCGTGTCCGCCAATGTCTCGAACATGATCTTCGACGGCAAGCTGGGCACCGTGACGCCGACCGGCACGCTGACCCTGGCTGCCGCCGGTGGCCAGCAACTCAAGGTGGTCGTCAATGTGATGGGGCGCGCGCACACCTGCCGGGCCGCAGGTTCGATCAGCGGCTATCCGGCCTGCTGACCCCCTAACAACGGGGTCCTGGCGACGGCCGGTCAGCGGCAGGCGACGAGCGGGCGGGTGCAGAGGCGCCGTTCCAAGGGCAGCACGCCGACAATGCCGGCATGCGCCAGCGTTCTTCGACCGTTACCCGAAAAGCCCGTGGCTTCACGCTCATCGAGTTGCTGATCGCCGTCGTCGTCATCGGCATCCTGGCCGCGATCGCATTCCCGAGCTTCATGGGCTCGATCCGCAAGAGCCGTCGCTCGGAGGCTTTCACGGCGCTGGCGGCCATCCAGCAGGCGCAGGAGCGCTGGCGATCCAACAACGCGGCATACGCCACCAATCTGACTGCCGCATTGCCAACGGGCCTGGGCATTGTGTCGCCCACGACCGGCGGCTACTACACGCTGTCGCTCGACAACGTCACGGAGAAGAGCTACGACGCCATCGCCACGGCGGTCAGCGGCACGAGCCAAGCCGCCGACGGGGATTGCGCCAAGCTCGGCGTGCGATTGTCGGGAGGCAACCTCACCTATGCGTCGAGCAATGGCGATCCGTTGAACTACGTGGCGATCGACAAATGCTGGGTCCGCTAGTGAAGCCTCGCCTGCGGCCCGGGCCTGCCGGCGTCACCCTCGTGGAGCTGTTGGTCGTCGTAGCGTTGCTCGTCATCATCATTGCGGTCACGGCCCCATCGTTCCGACAGATGATCGACAAACAGCGTGTCGTCAACCTGAACGCTCAGGTGGTGACCGACATGCAGTTCGCCCGCAGCGAGGCCGCCACCCGCAGGACCAAGATTCGCGTCGCTTTCCAGAACGATGCAACGATGACCTGCTATTCGATCTTCACCTACTCGAACGATGGCCTGCAGTGCAACTGCCTGCTGGCCAGTCCCTGCAACGGGCTGCCCGCCGGCTACACCGAGATCAAGACGGTCAGGATTCCGAAGGACGGGACCAAACTGCGGGTCTATCCGGACGTCGCGGTCAACAAGAACAACGCCAGCGAGTTTGCGTTTGAACCGTTGGCCGGCGGTCTGTACACGATTCCGCTCGACTTTGCCTGGGAGCCGCTCGACATGTTCAAGATCCGGACCTGGGCTGGTACGGATCTCGAAGTCGATATCGTGATCGGCCAGAGCGGCCGCCCGACCCTCTGCGCGCCCGCGTCGTCGAAGATCAAGGAAGCGGCATGCTAGGCGCGCGCCGCGGCCCGTATCGGCAAAAGGGCCTGTCGCTGGTCGAGTTGATGGTCGGCATCACGGTCGGCCTGTTCGTGGCCGCCGCCGCGGCGATGCTGGTGGCCAACCAGTTGTCCAGCAACCGTCGCTTGCTGCTCGAGACGCAGATCCAGCAGGATTTGCGCAGCACGGCCGACATCGTCACGCGCGAATTGCGCCGTGCGGGCTACAGCCTGGCGATGGATGCCTGGGTCTGGCCGGACGGCACGGAGGCGCCCAATGCCAATCAGGGCATCTTGACGCCGTCGACAAGCGAAGTGCGCTTCGTCTACAACCGCGCCCCCGGCGAAACAGGCCCCTACGGTTTCAAGTTCGATGCGGCAACGAACACGATCAAGTCCCAGTTGGCCGACGCCGGCTGGCAGGAACTCACCGACAGGCGCTCGCTGAAGATCACCGCCTTCACCATCACCGATCTTGGAACGGCGCCGACCCAACTCCCGTGCCCCAAGCTGTGTGCCGATGGCACGAAGGCCTGCTGGCCCGTCTATCGCGTGCGCGACTACCGGGTGGATATCGCCGGAGAGGCCGTCAGCGACAGCAACGTGCAACGCAGCCTGTCGACCAACGTTCGCATCCGCAACGATTACGTTGAGTACAAGGATCCCCTGAACCCCAACCTGATCTGCCCGAAATGAAGAACGGCTCCCTGCGCTTGCAGCGCCCGCGCGAACACGGTGCAGCCACGTTGATCGTGGTGATGGTGTTGTTCTTCCTGATCTCGATGGTGGCCGCCTACACCAGTCGCAACCTGATTTTCGAACAGAAGACCTCGGCCAATCAGTTGCGCTCGACGATGGCTTCCGAGGCAGCCGAGGCCGGACTTCAATGGGCGCTGGGCCTGCTGAACAGCGGCCGCATCAGCGCCAGTTGCCTGCCCAGCGCCAACGTGGCCGACACGACGTTTCGCCAGCGCTATCTGAGCATCGACGGCACCACCGGCCACATCACGCCGACGACCAAGATGCCCAGCGGCCAGGCGCTGACGCCGAGTTGCGTCTTCAACGGTGCCTCGTGGAATTGCAGTTGCCCCGTCAATGGCGACCCCGCGCCGGCACTGCCTGCCGCATCGGCCGTGCTGCCGGCTTATCGCGTGCGGTTCACGACGCATCCGGCTCCGGCAAGACGGATGCTGGTCAGGATCGAGGTCAACGGCTGTACGGTCTACTCCGAGACCTGCCTGAAGTTCGACGATGGTGCCGGCACCGACAACGAAGGCCGCGCCTACGCGGCGGCCTACCTGACGCTGAAGGGTGCGGTGACGTCCACGCCGGTTGCAGCGGTCACCGCTCGCGGCAATCTGAACCTCGGCGGCGCGGCGGCAGCCTTCTACAACACCAATGCCAAGGCATCGGGCATCACGGTCCACACCGGGGGCGCCACGACGCTGGTGGGCTTGTCGCTGCACACGATTGCAGGCAGTCCGGCCGCAGGGTCCGTTGTCGACAATGACAACGCGCTGACGTTCGGCGGGTTCCCGCTTGCGGAGCGACCCGATTCCATGTTCGTGTCGACCTTCGGCATGGCCAGGACCACTTATCGCGACCAGCCCGGGGCCTTGCAGATCGATTGCAGCGCCACTTGCACGACGTCGGAAATCCAATCCGCCGCCACCGCGAACCCAGGGCGCATCCTTTGGGCCAACGGATCGGTCCTGTTCGACGCCGGCGGCGACGTCGGCAGCGCCACCGAACCTGTCGCGCTGGTCGCAACCGGCAACGTGCAGTTCTCCGGCGCGGCCACGCAGTTCTACGGCCTCATCTACTCGCAGGCCGCAAGCTGGGTGACGGCAGGCAACGGCAGCGTGCTGGGGGCGGTCATCGGCGAAGGCGACATCGCCGGCAATGCGACGACGACCGTCGCCTACGACCTCGGCATCCTCGATCTCCTGCGCTACAGGACCGGCTCTTTCGTCATCGTGCCTGGCACCTGGAAGGACTTCTGATGTCTGCCCTGCTCCAAAGGACATGGCACCGCCGGCGGCAACGCGGCGTTTCACTGATCGAAGCCCTGGTCGCGATGGCCGTGATGGGCTTCGGCATGCTGGGCGTGGTCGCCATGCAGTCGGCGCTGCGGCAGAACTCCGACATCGCCAAGCAGCGGACCGAGGCCACCCGGCTGGCGCAGACGGCGATCGAGTCGCGGCGCGCCGTCAGCGCGATGACCACGACGGCCGGCAAGATCGCGTGGACCGACTTGGTGAGCCCAGCCCCGGAAACGATCGCCGGCACCAACGCCACCTACCTGCGTACCGTGACCATTCCCGACCTGGGCAGCGGGCGCAGCAAGAACTTCGTCGTCGATGTCCAATGGACCGATCGCGCCGGGAATGTCCAGTCGGTGCGGCTGGTGTCGGCCATCACCGGCAACCTGACCGAGCTGGCCGCGACGGTGGGCATACCGCCACTGGGCGGCAGCAAAACCCGGCCTCCCCGCGGCCGGCATGCGTCGATTCCGCCAACGGCCATCGACCAGAGCGACGGCACGAGCAAGTTCACGCCGCCAGGCAGCACCGGCTACTGGGTTTTCAACAACACCACGGGCTACATCGAGAAGAACTGCAACAGCAGCGACGTTTGCGCGACGGTTTACTGGCGCCTGCTCGCCGGCTTCGTCGATTTCCAGACCAGTGCGCCGCAACCGACGCCGGCGCAAGGCGAGAACCCATCGAGCGCGGCGTTTCCAGTCTCGGTTTCCGTCGATGTCTCTGGCGCCACGTGTTTCCAGGAACCATTTTCGACCTACTACGCCTATTACTGCGCGGTGCCGGTCGACCCGCTGACGGGGGCCAAATGGAGCGGCATGTCGACCCTCGGCTTTACCGGTCTTGCAGCCAATTCCGAGCAAATGGACGCGGACCACTATCGCGTTTGCCGCTACACCCCGGTACGTGACTGCGATCCTCTGGTCGGCGACACCATTTGGGGCGCGGAAGGCAGCACTGCCAGTTGCACTGGCGCTTCACCGACACCGCAGCGCAAGATGACCAACGCCGAGCATCCGAAGCTGTATGCCAACGTCACCGAATCGCTGGTCAGTCAGAATTTCCTGATTATCCGAGCGGACTTTTCGTGCCCCGACGACGACACGTCAACGCCACTGATCCAGAGCACCACCTGGAACCATCAGCCCTGACGTTGCCTGGTCCGATCGGCGCGACCGCGCTGCAATGAATCTCAGTGGCATCGACGAAAGCCGTTTGCAACTGGCACTTGCACTGGCCGAGAAGTCGATCGGCCTGTCCGATCCCAATCCGCGAGTCGGCTGCGTGTTGGCCGACCGCGAGGGAGTGGTACGCGCCGAAGGCTGGACTCAACATGCGGGCGGGCCGCATGCCGAAGCGCATGCCTTGCACCTGGCCGAACAAGCCGGCGCCGATCTCCGCGGCGGCACTGCCTGGGTCACGCTCGAACCCTGTGCCCACCACGGTCGCACGCCGCCGTGCTGCGACGCGCTGACACGGGCCGGGCTGTCGCGGGTGGTCGTGGCGATCCGCGACCCCTTTCCGCAGGTGGCGGGCGAAGGATTGCGGCGGCTGGCGGCGGCCGGCCTGCAGGTGGATTTGCTACCTGCCGATCACCCGCTGGCGACGCAAGCGCGCGAGATCAACATCGGCTTTCTGTCCCACGTGGAGCGCGGCCGCCCCTGGGTGCGCCTGAAAGTGGCCATGTCGATCGATGGCCGCACCGCGCTGCCCAATGGCCGCAGCCAATGGATCACCGGCCCAGCCGCGCGACACGACACCCATGCCTGGCGCCGACGCGCATCGGCCGTGCTGACCGGCATTGGCACGGTGCTGGCCGACCGGCCGCGCCTCGATGTTCGGCTGGTCGAGACGGCGCTGCAACCGCTGCGGGTGATCGTCGACTCGGCACTTCGAACACCGACGGACGCACCCATTCTGGCGCCACCCGGAAAATGCCTGATCGCCACGACCAGCGTCGACCGCGCGCGCGCCGACGCCTTGCGGGCGGCGGGAGCCGAGGTACTGGTCAGCGGTCTTCCCGGTCAGCGGGTCGACCTGCACGAACTGGTGAAAACCCTGGCACGGCGGCAGGTCAACGAAGTGCACGTGGAGGCGGGCGCCGTGCTCAACGGGGCCTGGATGGCTGCCGGCCTGGTGGACGAGTTGATCGTCTACCTGGCCCCGAAGGTGCTGGGGTCAGGGCCGGCCATCGCTCAGTTCGGACCTATCGAGCAGTTGGAGCAGGCCGTGGCCTGGCGTTTGCAAGAGGCCGTGGTGGTCGCGGGCGACCTGCGACTGCGGTTTCGGCAGCCCTGACGCTTGCCGGCATGCCGGCAACACCTGTCGGCTCCTTTGACACGGCCTTCGTTCGATTTGCGTCGGCACCCCCCAAGTTCCTGTCGATCATAGGAATTTCTCACAAGGCACACGACTTGCTGTCACCGCTTTATCCATCGAGGGATCTGCCGGTAGCGCATGGTCACTCCAACGACGAGGATCAAGAATGACTTCCACGCTTCGCAAAGTTGCCGTCATCAGTGCCGTACTGGGATGCTGGGCATCAGCCCATGCAAACTACGTGACGACGACGAATGGAACCATGACCACGTTCTATGGTGATCGCAACGACGGCTCAATCAATGGGCCCAGTGGCGATGTGTCCAAGGCTCACACCGCTTTCCTGAGCCTGATCGACGTTGCGGGCACCGAGTCCTTTTCCAGCCTCACCGGCACTCAACCGTTCACGTCTGCCGGCCTTGGCGCGACGATCGGCTGCCTGCGCAAGGGCGATGGTGATGTGGTCCCTGACTTGGCCACGTGCCAGCTGGCCAGCGGTGCCAGCAGTGGCCGCTACGACACCACCGGCACGGCCGTTGGTGCGTATCTGGTGAACAACCAGAACATGAAGGGCGATTCGAGCACGGCAGACACCGGTGCCATCGTGGTGACATTCGATTCGGCCGTTCATGCCTTCGGCTTCTTTGGCACCGACATCGGCGACTTCGGCGGAACGTTCTCGATCGTGCTGACCGATGTGCAGGGCAACCAAACGACGCTTGACCTGGTCAGCGGTGCCGCTCTGGACAACAGTTCGCTGCTCTTCTTCGGCTTCGTCGATTCGAAGAACAGCTACAAGTCGGTGATGTTCACCAATCTCTATCCGCCGACCCAGGCCAACGATGGTTTCGGTCTGGACGATTTCGTGGTCGGCACGCTGGCAGACGTCCCGCCGAACCCGACGCCGGAGCCGCTGACGGCCCTGCTGGTGCTTGCCGGCTTGGGTGCTGCAGGCGCCGCGCGCCGCGCTCGCCGCTGAAGCAAGCGTCATCCGCTTCCCAGGGAATCGGGCCTTTCGAGGCCCGATTTTCTTTTTCCGGACCCGCCGCCGGCGTCACGGGCAGCCTTCCTACAATGCCGACCATGCCCCCGTCGCCCAACTCCCCGATCGCCCCGATCCCCGAACTCGTCGCCGAACTCGCGGCCGGCCGCATGGTGATCCTCGTCGACGAGGAAGACCGCGAGAACGAAGGCGACCTGGTGCTGGCGGCCGAGCATGTGAGCCCGGCGGCCATCAACTTCATGGCGCGCTTCGCACGCGGGCTGATCTGCCTGACGCTGACGCGCGAGCATTGCGAGCGGCTGCAGCTCTCGCCGATGGCCGCGCGCAACGGCACCCGCCACGGCACGGCGTTCACGGTGTCGATCGAGGCGGCCACCGGCGTCACCACGGGCATCTCGGCGGCCGACCGCTCGCGTACCGTGCAGGCCGCCGTCGCGCGCGACGCCCGCGCGGCCGACCTCGTGCAGCCCGGCCACATCTTCCCGCTGCAGGCGCAGGACGGCGGCGTGCTAATGCGCGCCGGCCATACCGAGGCCGGCTGCGACCTGGCGCGCATGGCCGGGCTGACGCCGGCCGCCGTGATCTGCGAGGTGATGAAGGACGACGGCACCATGGCCCGGCTGCCCGACCTGGAGGTCTTCGCGCGCGAGCACGGGCTGAAGATCGGCACCATTGCCGACCTGATCGGCTACCGCAGCCGCAATGAATCGCTGGTGCAGCAGGTGGGCCGGCGCACGATCGAGTCGCCGCAGGGCCGCTTCGACTGCACGATCTGGCGCGACCACGGCGGCGGCGTGCACCTGGCGCTGGCCCATGGCCAGTGGGACCTCGGCGACGAGGTGCTGGTGCGCGTGCACGAGCCCTTCACGGCGATGGACCTGCTCGACACCTCGGCCGCCGGCCATTCCTGGCCGCTGGCGCATGCGCTGCAGGCTTTGCAGGCGGCGCCCAAGGGTGTGGCCGTGCTGCTGAACTGCAGCCACGACGCGCAGGCCTTGCTGGCGCAGCTGGCGCCCGCGGCCGGCGCGGCGCCGGCGGCCGCCGTGCCGCGCGGCCAGCTCGACCTGCGCACCTACGGCGTGGGCGCGCAAATCCTGCGCGAACTGGGCGTGCGCCGCATGAAGCTGCTGGGCAGCCCGCGCCGCATGCCCAGCATGACGGGCTACGGCCTGGAGGTCACCGGCTTCGTCGCCGCCTGACCGCCGCCGCTTTCTGATCTCCGGAGTACAAGGCATGCAAGGGGCGAACAAGGGCACGGCGGCTGAACTGGCCGGTGCCGGCCTGCGCATCGGCATCGTCCAGGCGCGCTTCAACCTCGACATCACCGACCAGCTGGCCGAGGCCTGCCGCAGCGAACTGGCGCGGCTGGAAGTGCACGCGCGCGACATCACCCACCGCACGGTGCCCGGCGCGCTGGAGGTGGCGGTGGCGCTGAAGGCGATGGCCGAGAGCGGCGACTTCGACGCGCTGATCGCGCTGGGCTGCATCATCCGCGGCGAGACCTATCACTTCGAGCTGGTGGCCAACGAAAGCGGCGCCGGCGTCACGCGCGTGTCGCTGGACCACCAGATCCCGATCGCCAACGCCATCCTGACCGTCGAGAACAGCGAACAGGCCTGGGCGCGCGTGGCCGAGAAGGGTGCCGATGCGGCGCGGGTGGCGGTGGAGATGGCCAATTTGCTGGAGGACCTGGATTGAACGCCGCCGCCGACCTCAACAAGCCGCCGCGCAAGGCCGCGCCGCGCGGCGGCAAGCCGGCCGCGCATTCGCCGCGCCGCCGCTCGCGCGAGTTCGCGCTGCAAGGCCTGTACGAATGGCTGGTGTCGGGCGCCGAAGCCGCCGTGATCGACGCCCATATCCGCGAGCAGGAAGGCTTCGACAAATGCGACAGCGCGCATTTCGACGCGCTGCTGCACGGCTGCATCGACGGCGCCGCCGCGCTGGACGCGGCGCTGGCCCGCCACGTCGACCGCCCGACCAAGCAGCTTTCGCCGGTGGAGCACGCGGTGTTGCTGATCGGCTGCTACGAGCTGACGCACTGCGCCGAGGTGCCTTACCGCGTGGTGATCAACGAAGCGGTGGAAGTGGCCAAGAGCTTCGGCGGCACCGATGGCCACAAGTACGTCAACGGCGTGCTCGACAAGACGGCGGCCGACCTGCGGCCTGCCGAAGTGGCGGCCGCGCGGCAGGCACGCGGCACCGGCACCGGCACCGGCACCGGCACCGGCACCGGCAAGCCTCAGGCCTGAGCGGCGGCGCCGCCGCGCTCCGCCAGCCACGTGCGCAGCCGGCGCACGGCCTCGTGCAGTTCGGGCAGGCCGGTGGCATACGACAGGCGCAGGTGGCGCTCGGGGTGGTGGTGGCCGAAGTCCATGCCGGGCACCAGCGCCACGCCGGCCTGATCGAGCATCTGCGCCGCGAAGGCCGCGCTGTCGTTGCTGAAGGCGCTGCAGTCCAGGTAGACGTAGAAGGCGCCGTCGGGCTCGACGGGAATGCCGAAGCCCAGCTCGCGCATCGCCGGCACGATGTAGTCGCGCCGCGCCTGGAACTCGTCGCGCCGCTCGCGATACGTCGCCATCGCCTCGGGCTCGAAGCAGGCCAGCGCCGCATGCTGGGCCAGCGCCGAGGGGCAGATGAAGAGGTTCTGCGCCAGCTTCTCGAAGCTGTCCACCAGGTCCGGCGGCACCACCAGCCAGCCCAGCCGCCAGCCCGTCATGTGGAAGAACTTCGAGAAGCTGCCGGCCACCAGCACGTCGTCGCCCAGCGCCACGGCGCTGCGCGGGCGCTGGCCGTAGCTGAGGTCGAGGTAGATCTCGTCGACCAGGCTGAAGCCGCCGCGCTCGCGCGCCAGTTCGACCAGGCGGCGCAGTTCGTCGAACTCGATCGAGGTGCCCGTGGGGTTGCTGGGCGTGGCCAGCAGCAGGCCGCGCACGCGGTCGTCGCCGGCGCGCCAATGCGCGGCCACGGTCGCGGCGTCCAGCTGGTAGCGGCTTTCCGGGCCGACGGGAATGGTCACCGGCACGCCGTCGAAGGCGCTGACGAAGTGCCGGTTGCAGGGATAGCAAGGGTCGGCCATCAACACCTGGGCGCCCGGGTCGACCAGCGCGCAGCAGGCCAGCAGCAGCGCGGCCGAGGCGCCGGCCGTGACCACCACGCGCGCCGGGTCCAGCTCGACGTCGTGGCTCTCGCCGCAGTGGCGGGCGATGGCCTCACGCAAGGGCTGCAGGCCCAGCGCCGCGGTGTAGCCGGTGGCGCCGGCATCCACCGCGCGCTGCAAGGCCTGCAGCACCGGCGGTGCGGCGGTGAAGTCGGGCTCGCCGATGCTCAGGTGGATGATCGAGCGGCCGGCGCGCTCCAGCTCGCGGGCGCGCTTGACCAGCTCCATCACGCGGAAAGGCTCGATGCGGGCGGTGCGTTGCGCCAATCGCAGGCGCGGGGTCGGAGGTGCGTTCATGAGTGGCGGGGCGGCGGCGCGGCGGCGGGTGCGGCGCATCGCAAGCGTGCGGAAAGCGCGCATTGTCGTCGCGCCGCTCGCGGTGGCCGTGCGTGGGCGCAAGTTCGGCGCAACGCGGCGCGCAGCGGCACCCAGCGGCACCCAGCGGCACCGATCGGCACCCATCGGCCGGCAAAGGGTGACAAGGCGTTAACCAGGGGCCAGGGCACACGCTTTTCGTGGCACCTCGCCAATGACGGCCGCTTAAGCTGCCCCGGTGACTGCCAAGCTTCTGCCCGGCGCCGCGTCGTCCGACGCACCGTTCGCCGCCCCGCCGCCCGGCCTGCCGGGCCCGACCCTCGCCACCCCCGCGCCGCCGGCCGACGCCCTGGACCCCGACACCGTGTCGCCCGACAGCCTGGCGCTGCCGGGCGCGGGCGCCAACCCCGCGGTGCCCGACATCGTCACCGACATCGGCGGCCTGTCGGGCGGCGCGACCGACCCCGCGCTGGCGCCCACGTTGTCTCACATCGGACGTTATGCGCTCAAGCGCCAGCTCGGCGCCGGCGGCTTGGGCACGGTGTTCGAGGCCTGGGATCCGCTGCTGTCGCGCGCGGTCGCGGTGAAGACGCTGCAGCTCGAGGTCGAGCAGCGCAGCCGCCTGCCGCTGGACGGCCTGTTCCTCAACGAAGCGCGCGCCGCCGCCGGGCTGAACCACCGCTACATCGTCACCATCCACGATGCCGGGCTGTCGCCGCACGGCGTGTACATCGCGATGGAGCGCCTCTACGGCTGCGACCTGCACTGCGCGCTGGCGGCCGGCTGGCGGCCGACGCTGGAGCAGACGGTGCAGCTCGTGCGCCGCGTCGCCGACGCGCTGGCCTACGCCCACGCGCGCGGCGTGATCCATTGCGACATCAAGCCGGCCAACATCTTCCTGCAGCGCCGCGAGCGGCCCAAGGTGCTGGACTTCGGCATCGCGCGCATCGTGCACGGCGCCAAGCTGCCGGTGTTCGAAGGCGCGCTGGCCGGCTCGCCGCGCTACCAGGCGCCCGAGCAGCTGCTGGGCAACGAGGTCGATGCGCGCACCGACCTGTTCTCGCTGGGCGCGGTGATGTACGAGTTGCTGAGCGGCCGCCGCGCCTTCGAAGGCGCGACGCTGGGGCAGATCCACCAGGCCGTGCTGGCCGGCCCGCCGCCGCTGCTGGCCGCCGCGCCGGCCGTGCCGCCGGAGATCGCGGCGATGGTCGCGCGGCTGATGGCGCCGGCGCCGGCCGACCGCTACACCTGCGCCCGCGAGTTGAGCGCCGACCTGCGGCGCTGGATCCTGGCGCAGCCAGGTCAGCAACTGCCGCCGGCGGCCGCGACTGCTGCAAGCGCCTCAACCGCCGAGCCCGACGCATCGCCGCGGCGTCACTCCGGGCCGCCGCTGCGCTGGCGTCACGCCCGGCAGCCACTGCGCTGGCTGCTGGCCGGCGGCCTGGTCCTGGCCGCTGCCGCCGGCGCGGCGCTGCTGCTGCGCGAGCGCGGGCCCACATCGTCGGCGGCGCCGGCCGTCTTCCACGCAGCGGCGCCGCGCACGCCGGGCTAACGTTTATCTTGAGATGATCGGCGCGGCGGCCCCGAGGGCTCGCGCATAATTCGCGCGCCGATGCCGGACGCCTACACCGCTTTCCGCCACCGCCTGCGCGTGTACTGGGAAGATGCCGACGCCGGCGGCGTGGTGTTCTACGCCAACTACCTGAAGTTCTTCGAGCGCGCGCGCACCGAATGGCTGCGTGCGCGCGGCGTCGGCCAGCAGGCGCTGAAGGCCGAGACCGGCGCCATCTTCGTCGTCACCGACACGCAGGTCAGCTACAAGCGCCCGGCGCGGCTGGACGACCTGCTCGACGTCACCGTCGTCATCGACCAGGCCGGCCGCGCCTCGTTCACGCTGCAGCAGCAGGCCTGGTGCGAGGGCGCGCTGCTGGCCGAAGGGCGCATCCGCATCGGCTGCGTCGACGCCGCCACGCTGCGGCCGCGGCGCCTTCCCGACACCGTGCTGCAAGCCTTGCCATGAACCAGGACTTCTCGATCACCGCGCTGGTGCTGCATGCCAGCTTCGTCGTGCAGCTCGTGATGGCGGGGCTGCTTCTGGCCTCGCTGGCGAGCTGGACCGTCATCTTCGGCAAGCTGTTCGGCCTGCGCCGCGTGCGCGCCAACAACGAGGCCTTCGAGCGCGAGTTCTGGTCGGGCAAGAGCCTGTCGGAGATGAACCAGGCGGTCGGCAACAAGGCCGAGACGGCGCCGATCGAGCGCATCTTCGCCAGCGGCATCCGCGAATTCCTGAAGCTGCGCGAACGCCGGCTCGACGCCGCCGCGCAGCTCGACGGCGCGCGCCGCGCGATGCGCGCCAGCTACCAGCGCGAGTTGGACGCCATCGAAAGCAACTTGAGCTTCCTGGCCTCGGTCGGCTCGGTCTCGCCCTACGTCGGCCTGTTCGGCACCGTGTGGGGGATCATGCATGCCTTCGTCGGCCTGTCCAACCTGCAGCAGGTGACGCTGGCCACCGTGGCGCCGGGCATCGCCGAGGCGCTGGTGGCCACCGCCATCGGCTTGTTCGCGGCCATCCCGGCGGTGGTGGCCTACAACCGCTTCGCGCGCGACATCGACCGCATCGCCATCCAGCTGGAGACCTTCATCGAGGAGTTCACCAACATCCTGCAGCGCAACGCCGCGGTGGCGCCCGGCCCTGCTTCCGCCACGCCGTCGGCCGTGACGGCGGCGCGCTGACATGCCGGCGCTGGCCTCGCGCGGCGGCAGCCGCCACCGGCGCGCGATGAACGAGATCAACATGGTGCCGTTCATCGACGTGATGCTGGTGCTGTTGATCATCTTCATGGTCACGGCGCCGCTGATCACCACCGGCGTGGTCGACGTGCCCACCGTCGGCAAGAGCCGCCAGCGGCCGCCCAGCGTGGTGGAGGTGCTGGTCGGCGCCGACGAGAAGCTCCGTCTGCGGCTGGACCAGGGCGACCCCGAAGCCGTGACGCTGGCGCGGCTGCCGGCGCGCGTGCGCCAGCTGCAGGCCGGCAACGCCGAGGTGCCGGTGATCATCAGCGCCGACCGCAACATCAAGTACGACGCGGTGATGAAGGTGATGGCCGCGCTGCAGAAAGAGCGCATCGCGCGCGTCGGGCTGACGGTCAAGCAAGGCGCCGAGTAGACACGGCAGGCCGCCCGCGATGTCCAGCGCCGCCGTCCGCGCCAACGAGTTGCTGCCGCAGCCGCCCGGCGGCCTGCTGCCGGCCGCCGGGCTGGCGCTGCTGGCCCACGCCGCGCTGCTGCTGGCGCTGACGCTGGCCGTGCAATGGCGGGCCAGCGCGCCCGAGGCGGTGACAGCCGAGCTGTGGTCGGCCGTGCCGCAGGTGGCGGCGCCGCCGGCGGCACCGGCACCCACACCCACACCCGCGCCCGCGCCGCCGCCGGCGCCCGTCCCGAAGGTCCAGCCCGCGCCGCCACCGCCGCCGCCCCCGCGCAAGGTGGAGGCCGAGACGCCGCCGCAGCCCGATCCGCAGATCGCCATCGCCAAGGCCAAGGCCGAGCGCGAGAAGGCCGAAAAGATCGAGCGCGAGCGCGCCGAGAAGGAGCGCCAGCGCAAGGAACGCGAGGCCGAGGCCGAAGCCGAGCGCAAGGCCAAAGCCAAGGCTGAAGCCGCGCGCCGCGAGCAGCTCCAGCGCGAGCAGAACGAAAAGGAGAAGGCCGAGGAAGCCCGCCTTGCCGAGCAGCGCAAGAAGAACCTCGAACGCCTGATGGGCCAGGCCGGCGCCGGCAGCACCGGCACGCCCGGCGCCACGGCGGCGCAGTCGTCGGGCCCCTCGGCCAGCTACACCGGCAAGCTGATCGCCGCGATCAAGCCCAACATCGTGTTCACCGACACCGTCAACGGCAACCCGTCGGCCGAGGTGGAAGTGCGCGCCGGCCCCAGCGGCAGCATCCTGTCGCGCCGCCTGGTGCGCAGCAGCGGCAACAAGGACTGGGACGAAGCCGTTCTGCGCGCCATCGACCGCACCGGCAACTTGCCGCGCGACACCGACGGCCGCGTGCCGCCGGTCATCCTGATGGCCTTCAGGCCGCAGGAATAGCCGCCCACACCGGCGCCGCAAGCGTGACGGAACCGACGGCCGCGCCGCGCGCCGTCTGCTCGGCTGTTGATGCCCGCAAGGCCTCCCCTTGCCTACATTGGTCGCACGATGCCCCGAGGCATCCGCGGCATCCGCCGGCCCGCCGTATTCAAAGCCGGTTTTCCCCTGCTGGAGCATTTCCATGGACACCATCGCCAACGCATCGGCCGAACACCGCACGGCCTTCGATGTGCTGAAGAAACTCGACGCCCTGGGCGCGATCAACCTCGACGTGCTGGTCAGCAAGTCGTCGGAGATCAAGTCCATCGCCGGCATGGCCGGCCTGGAGCCGGGCGAGATCTGCTACCTGTTCAACCTGCACATCGGCCCGCGGCGCGACTTCGACCTCGTCACCGTGGCCGACCAGGTCAAGCAGCTCGGCTTCGAACTCAAGCGCGCGGCCGGCCCGCGGTGACCACGACGGCGCCCATGCGGCGCCGCTTGCAGGAGCACCTGGACTCGGCCCTGCAGATGGCGCGGCTGCTGCTCGACGAAGTGCTGCATCCGCGCCATGCCGGCACCGACGGCGATGCCCATGCCGACCTCGTCGGCAAGGCCGGCGGCGAAGTGGCCATGCTGCTGCGCCTGGCCGACCGCGCCTGCGCCGACGACGCCGGCCGCGCGCGCGTGCGCGCGCTGGCGCGCGACCTGGCGCCGCTGGCGCGCACGCCGCGCGTCTGGCGCTCGCTGGTGATGCGGCCCTCGCGCGCGCCGATGCACGCGATGGCCCACCTGTGCCTGCAGGCCCTGGGCGAGCGCGACGACGCGCTCGACCGCGTCGTGCGCCTGGCGCTGGCCTGCAGCGCGGCGAATGCCAACGAGCGCGTGCCCTACCGGCTGCTCGACGCCGCCTGGACGCGCCACCTCGCGCTCGGCGATGGCGAGCTGCAGCACCCGGCGCTGGGCTTGTCGCCGCTGGGCGCCGGCATCGACCTCGTCGAAGCCACGGTGGAAGACGCCTACGCCTTCACCCACGCCCTGCCCTATGCCAGCGACTTCGGCCGCGTGCCGCTGCCCCCAACGTTCGACGCCAGCCGCCTGGCGCAACTGGCCGACCTCGCCGACGCCGTGGCCGTGCAGGCGCTGGCCAGCGACGACCTCGACCTGCTGGCCGAGGTGCTGATGGCGCCGGCCGTGCTGCGCCGGCCGTGGACGCCCATCCTCGCCTTCGGCTGGCAGGTGCTCGACCGCGTGTGGACCGAGCACGGCTTCGTGCCCGGCCCCGGCCTGCCGCCGCCGGTGGCCGGCGAGAACCGCACGCAGACCGTGCGCCGCGTGCTGGGCACCGTCTACCACTCGACGCTGGCCGCCGGCATGACCTGCGCCGCGCTGCTGGCCGCCGACGCCTTGCCGCCGACGGCGCCGCTGGGCGCGCTGGCCGATGCCGACGCGGCGCCGCCGGCGATCGGCAGTGGCGCCGGTGGTGGCAGTGGTGGCGGTGGTGGCGGTGGTGGCCGTGGTGGCAGCGCCAGCGCCTGGCGCGCGCAATGGCAGCGCTGCCCGGCGGCGCAGCGGCAGCAACTGGGCTTTCTGCTGCTGTCGTTGCAGCTGCGCGAGGCGCTCGCCGAGATGGACCTGGCCGAAGTCCACCGCCTGGTGCGCCAGGCCGCCCAGCAGGGCTGGCTGGACCAGCCGCTGGTGGTGCAATCGGCCGAACTGCTGGGCCGCGCCTGCGCCGGCGTGTGAGGCGCGCCGGCGCCGCCGGTGCGCCACCGCGCAGCCCGCTCGCTGTTCAGGGCCGCGCGCCGGCTCGGCGCCGGCTCGCTGTTCAGGGCCGCGCCAGGCGGGCAACGGCGCGCCGCTCGGCGCGCTCTTTCCACCCGCCCAGCCAACGCCCTTGCCAGGCCGGCGCGCCGTGCCAGGCGATGGCGCCGCCGTCGCCGGTGATCAGCCACTGCAGGCGCGGCGCCGCGGCCGGCGGCGACGCTGGCCACGGCGGCAGCGATGGCAGCGGCGGCAGATCGCCGATTGCATAACGTCCATGGTCAACGGCTTGCCAGCCGCTGGCCACGAGCCAGGGTGGCGGCGCGCCGCCATCGGCGATCAGCGGCGCGTCGCAGGCCAGCCGCGCGCCGCTGGCCAGGTGCAGCATGCCGGCCTCGATGCGCGCGCAGGCGTCGGGAAAGACGGTGATGCGCTGGCGCACCAGCGTGCGCCGCACGCGGTCGACTTCCAGCGCGGGCCGCAGGCGGTCGACCCCCGTCGATGGCTGGCCGAGCAGCGGCGCCGGCCCGCCGCTGACCAGCGCCACGCGCGCCCGCTCCTCGCCGCCGCCGGCCAGGCGCTGCTGCAGCGCCAGCGCCAGTTCCACGGCGGCCAGGTCGCCGCCGACCACCACCACGTCGAGCACGCGCTCGGCAGCCAGCGCCAGCAGCGGCTCCAGCAGCCGCGCGAAGTGCTCCAGCGGCCGCAGGAAGAGGCCGTGCTCGCGGGCGCCGGGGATGGCGTCGCGGTCGACCACCGGGTCGGCGTCGGCCGAGACGGCATCGGCCTCTATCACGTCGCCGTTGCCCAGCGTGACGCGGCGCGCCGCGGCGTCGACGGCCAGCACCGGGCTTTCGACCAGGGCGACGCGCGCCGCCTCGGCCAGCGGCCGCAGCGCGATGGACGCCTGCGCCACGCTGCAGCGGCCGGCCACCAGCGCCGGCAGCATCGGCGCGTGCAGCCGTTCGGCGAAGGGCACGACCCAGCAGACCTCCAGGTCCGCCGGCGCCGGCCCGGCTGGAGCACGCGCCCGCGCACGCGCCAGCGCGCGCAGCCAGCGCAGATGCAGCGGGCCGCTGCCCAGCAGCACCAGCCGCGTCATCGCGCGCGGCCGGCCGGCGCCGGCGGCGGGCCCAGGTGCAGCTCGACCGCGAAGCCGCGCGCCACCGCCGGCAGGCCCAGGGCGCCGCCGTGGGCGCGCGCCACCAGGTCGGCCAGCATCAGGCCCAGGCCCATGCGGCCTTCGTAGTCCTGCGCCGCCAGCGCCTGCGCGAACTGCTCGCGTTGCTGCGGCGTGCAGCCGCGGCCGTCGTCGTGCAGGCGCAGCCGGCAGCCGCCATTGGCCGCGGGCTGCAAGCTGACCACCACCTCGCCGGCACCGTGGCGCACCGCGTTGTCGAGCAGGTTGATCAGCGCCGCGGCCAGCAGGTCGGCGTCGGCCTGCAGCATGTCGGGCTCGGGCGGCTCGAAGCGCAGTTGCAGGCCTTCGTGAGGCAGCCGCTGCAGCAGCGGCGGCAAGGCCAGCGGCTGCCATTGCAGCTCGGCCCCGCTGCGGAACAGCGCCAGCAGCGCCGTCACCACGCGCGTCAGCCGCGCGGCCGCTTCGCGCACGCGCGCCAGCCGCGGTTGCAGCGCCGCCGGCGCCTCGCGCTGGGCCACGGCCAGCTGGGTGTCGATGCCGGCCAGCGGCGTGCGCAGCGCGTGCGCCGCGTGCGCCGAGAAGGCACGCTCGTTGGCCACGCGGCCGGCCAGGCGGCGGCCCAGCGCCTCGATGGCCTGCTGCATCGGCTGCAGCTCGCGCCGCGTCGGCGCCGGCAGCGCGGCGCCGCTGTGCAGCGGTTCGTAGTGCGCCAGCGCCGCCGGCAATTCGAGCAGCGGCCGCAGCTCGCGCCGCACGCGGCGGCCCAGCCACCAGGCGCTGAGCGCGGCCACCGCCAGCGTCAGCCAGACGGCGGTGAGCACGACCTCGGTCTCGGCCTCCAGCCGTTCGTCGCCGGTTTGCGCGACGTAGAGCACGCGCTCGCCGTCGGCCAGTCGCAGCCCGTAGACGCGCCAGCCGTCGGCCGCGGTGACGAAGCCCGGCGTCGGCAACGGCAGCCAGGGCTGTTGCGGCGCGCGGGCCGAGCGCAGCAGCAAGCGGCCGCCGGGGCCGACCAACTGCCAGGCGAAGTGCTGGTGGCTGCCGTCGGTGTCGGGCACGGCGATCGCGGTGGCGGCATCGGCCTCGGCGCCGGTGCCGGCGCCGGTTGTCGCTCCGGCGCCGGCCCCGGCCCCCGCCTTCACCAGCGCCTGCGCATCGCCCACGCTGAGCAGCTTGCCCAGCACCTCGGCCGAGGCCTGCAACGTGTCGTCCAGCAGCTCGTCGACCTCGTTGCGCACGGCCAGCCACACGCCCAGCGAGACCAGCAGGCCCCACACCAGCGCCACGCCGACCAGCAGCAGCGTCAGGCGCGAGCGGATCGACGGCAGCCGCGGCGCGCTCGTCATCCGTTGGCCGTCATGCGGTAGCCCAGGCCGCGCAGCGTCTCGATCACGCCGTGGCCCAGCTTGCGGCGCACGCTGGAGACGTGCACCTCCAGCGCGTTGCTTTGCAGATCGGCGTCGGCGCCGAGCAGCAGCCGCTCGAGGTCGGCCTTGGCCACCACGCGGCCGGCGCGGCGCAGCAGCGCTTCCACCAGCGCCCATTCGCGCGCCGTCAGTTCCACGCGGCGGCCGCCGGCGGCGGCGCTGCGGGCGGCCAGGTCGAACACCGCGTCGCCCACCGCCAGCGTGCCGGCGGCGTGCTGCGGCGCGGCCTGGCGGCGCTGCAGCACGCGCAGCCGCGCCGCCAGCTCGGCGGGGTCGACCGGCTTGACGAGGTAGTCGTCGGCGCCCGAATCGAGGCCCAGCACGCGGTCGTCGAGCCGGTCGCGCGCCGTCAGCATGAAGGCCGCGGTGGCGTCGCCGGCGCGGCGGCGGCGCGCCAGCCAGTCGAGGCCGGACCCGTCGGGCAGGTGCCAATCGAGCAGCCACACGTCGTAGGGCTCGCCGTCCACGGCCTGCAGCTCGCGCAGGCTGGCGAACCAGTCGACCACGTGGCCTTCCGCGCGCAGGTAGTCGCGCAGGCCCTCGCCGAGGATGGCATCGTCTTCCAGCAGCAGCAGGCGCATGCGCCGATTGTGCGGCGCACGGTCTGGCGTCGATGCGGCGCCGGCGGCCCGCGACCGGGGTGATCTTCAGGCTGGCTTCAGGCGGCGGCGCTGCAATCGCGCCCCGATGCTGCCCCTGACGCCGCGCCCCGACCCGGCACCGCCGGCCACCGTGGTCCCCCTGCGCCAGCGCCCGCGCCTGCTGCGCCTGCGCCTGTCGACCGAAACCCTGCTGCTGCTGGTGTGCCTGTGGTTCACGCTGCTGGCCAACCGCAGCTTCGTGCAGCAGGCCTTGAAAGGCCGCGACTGGGCCGATGCCAGCGCCTGGGGCCTGGGCGCCGCGCTGCTGCTGGGCGTGCTATTTCTGCACTGGCTGCTGCTGGCGCCGCTGGCCTGGCGCTGGAGCGTCAAGCCGCTGCTGGCGGTGCTGGCCGTCATCGCGGCCGGCGCCTCGTTCTACACGCAGCGCTACGGCGTCTACCTCGACCCGACGATGATGCGCAACGTGCTGCGCACCGACTGGCACGAGGCCGGCGAACTGCTGGGCCCGGCGCTGCTGCTGCACTTGTTGCTGATGGCCGGCCCGCCGCTCGTGCTGCTGTGGCGCACCGACCTGATCGCCCGCTCGTGGCCGCGCGCGCTGCTGTACCGACTGATCGGCTGGCTGGCGGTGCTGGCGCTGCTGGTGGCGCTGGGGCTGGCGGTGTTCCAGCCGCTGTCGTCGCTGATGCGCAACCAGAAGGAACTGCGCTACCTGGTGACGCCAGCCAACGTGGTGTGGTCGCTGGCCGCGGTGGCGCGCGCCGACGCCAAGGCGCACGCCGCGCCGCGCCAGCCCATCGGCCTGGACGCCCGCCCGGGGCCGAGTTGGGCGGCGCCGGGCCGGCCGCAACTGCTGGTGCTGGTGGTCGGCGAGACGGCGCGCGCCGCCAACTGGGGCCTGTCGGGCTACGCGCGTCAGACCACGCCGAAGCTGGCCGCGCTGCCGGTGATCAACTTCGTCCACGCGACGAGCTGCGGCACCAACACCGAGACCTCGGTGCCCTGCTTGTTCGCGCCGGTGGGCCGGCGCGACTACGACGAAGACCGCATCCGCGGCAGCGAATCGCTGCTGCACCTGCTGGCCCGCGTCGGCGTCGGCGTGACCTGGCGCGACAACCAAAGCGGCTGCAAGGGCGTGTGCGACGGCCTGCCGCAGCAGCAGGTGGCCGACATCCAGCCGGCCGCGCAATGCCCCGAGGGCCGTTGCCTCGACGAAGGCCTGCTGCGCGGCTTGGGCGACATCCTGCACCACGCGCGCGGCCACCAGTTGCTGGTGCTGCACCAGCTGGGCAACCACGGGCCGTCTTACTTCAGGCGTTACCCGCCGGCGTTCGCGCGCTTCCAGCCCGAGTGCCGCAGCGACGACCTGCGCACCTGCAGCCGCGAGCAGATCGTCAACGCCTACGACAACGCGCTGCTCTACACCGACCACGTGCTGGCCGAGCTGATCGGCGCGCTGCAGGCCGAGGCCGGCCGCGTCGACGGCGCGCTGCTGTACGTCTCGGACCACGGCGAATCGCTGGGCGAGGCCAACCTCTACCTGCACGGCCTGCCCTACGCCATCGCCCCCGCGGTGCAGAAGCAGGTACCGATGCTGATGTGGTTCTCCGACGGCTTCGCGCAGGCCCGCGGCCTGGACCTCGGCTGCCTGAAAGCGCGCGCCGCCACGCCGGCGGCGCACGACCACGTCTTCCACACCGTGCTGGGCCTGCTCGACGTGCGCACCGCGCTGCACGAGCCGGCCTGGGACCTGGCCGCGCCCTGCCGGCGCACGGCGGCGGCCTCGTGAGATGAAGCGCCGTCTCGCCGACCTCTACGTCACGCTGGCCGGCCTGGCGCTGCTGCTGGCCTGGGACCTGAGCGGGCTCGACCTCGCGGTGATGCGCGCGCTGGCCGACGACGAGCAGGGCTTTGCCTGGCGCCAGCACTGGCTGACGGCGCAACTCATCCACGGCGGCGGACGCGTCGCCGGCTGGCTGCTGATCGGGCTGCTCGCCGTCAACGTGGCGCGGCCGCTGTGGGCCGGGCCCAGCCGCGCCGAACGCTGGCGCTGGCTGGCGGTGACGGCCCTGTGCCTGCTGGGCGTGCCCGCGCTCAAGCAGATCAGCCACACCAGCTGCCCCTGGGACCTGGCCGAATTCGGCGGCTGGGCGGCCTACGTCTCGCACTGGCAGTTCGGCGTGGGCGACGGCGGCCCCGGGCGCTGCTTCCCCTCGGGCCACGCGACGGCGGCCTTCGCCTTTTTCAGCGGCTGGTTCGCGCTGCGCGAGTACCAGCCGCGCGCGGCGCGCCGGTGGCTTGTCGGCGTGCTGCTGCTGGGCGTGGTCTACGGCGTCGGCCAGACGCTGCGCGGCGCGCACTTCCCCAGCCACAGCCTGTGGACGGCGTGGCTGTGCTGGGCCTGCTGCGCCGCGCTGATGCCGCCGCGGCGCCCCGCGCTGCCGCAGCCGGTGTTGCACCCCACGGACGGCTGACGGCCCCGCGCCGCGGCGCCGCCGCAGCCGGCGTGGATCGCCGCACAATGCGCGTCAGCCCGGCCGCCTGGCACGGCGGGGGCAGTTTTGACCGATGTCCGCTCGTCCGACGATTCCCTTTTTGCTGGACCTGCTGCAGCTCGCCATGCGCAAGGAGGCGTCGGCGGTCTACGTCGTGCCGTGGATGCCGCCCACGCTGCGCATCGACGAGCGCTCGGTGCCGCTGTCGCCGGTGGCCTTCGCGCCCGAGCAGTCCACGCTGCTGGTGCTGGACCTGCTGGACGAGGCGCACCGCGCCGCGCTGGACCGCAGCCGCGAGATCCATTTCAGCTTCGTGCTCGACGAGGTCGGGCGCTTTCGCGTCCACGCCTTCCGCCGCCACGGCCAGCCGGCGATGACGATCAGGCCCTACGCCTTGCACGCGCCGACGCCGCGCCAGCTGGCCTTGCCGGCGCTGGTGTGCCCGCTGGCCGCGGCCGACCGCGGCCTGCTGCTGCTGGCCAGCCGCTCGGCCGGGCTGCGGCGCGACGCCGCCGCCGCGCTGATCGAGCAGCGCAAGCGCAACGTGGCCGGCGAACTGGCGCTGCTGGAAGACGCCAGCCGCTTCTGGCACGAGGCCGGCCGCGGCGCGCTGCACCAGGGCTTGAGCGCCGCCGCGGCGCTCGACCTGCTGCAGCGCCGCCAGGCGCGCACGGCCGCCGGCCAGCCGGCGCCGCCGCTGGCCATCGCCTGGGGCGAGCTGCGCGACGGCCTGCTGCTGGAACAGGTACTGCGCGCCGCCGAGCACGCGCTGTGCCTGCTGACGCTGGACGCCGACGACCCGCTGGCCGCGCTGCAGCGGCTGGTCACGCTCAGCGCCGAGCACGGCGGCCCCGAGTTGCTGCGCCGCGCCGCGCTGCACCTCAACGCCGTGCTGGCGCTGCGCGCCGTGCCGGCGGCCGCCGGCGGCGCCGACCTGGCGGCCACCGAGGCGCTGGCCAACTCGCCCGAGCTGTCGGCCACGCTGGCCGAGGGCGACACCGTGGCGCTGGCCGAGTTGCTGCGCGGCCGGCCGCAGGCCGACGAACACCTGTGGGCGCTGCTGGCCGAGGGCCTGGTGACGCCCGAAAACGCGATGCGCCGCGCCGTCGACCGCGCCGCCTTCGCGCACCGCGTGGCCGCCGAGGTGCCGCGCCCGCAGCCCGACGCGGCGACGGCGCCGGTCACCGTCGACACCGGCTTCGCCGACGTGTTCGAGACCTCGGCGCCGATGGGCGACCCGTTCGACTTTGCCGAAGCCGCGGCGCGGCCGCTGCCGATGGCCGCGCCGACGCCCGATACGCAGTTCGACGACGTCGACTGGTCGGGCCCCGACCGCCAGCCGCCGCACCCCGATGCCGCGCAGTTTCACGCTTATGCGCCGGCCGCCGTGGCGCCGGGCGCGCTGGCCACCATCGACCTCTGGGCTGCGCTGCCGGCGCAGGCCGACGAGGTGGCGGCGCAGGCGCGGCGCGCGGCCGGCGGGCCGCCGCCACCGCCTTTCGGCGACACCAGCTTCCCGGCCATCAGCGTGCAGTTGCGCATCGACGGCGTGCTGGCCTCGGGCCCGGCGCAGCGCCTGGCCTGGACACGGCGGCCCGAGCGCGTGCGCTTCCTGGTGCCGGTGGCCGGCAACGTGCGGCCCGGTGCGCATGCGGCGCGCGTGCGGCTGGCGGTGGACGGGCTGCCGATCGGCGAGCTGGCCTTCGTGCTGCAGATCACGGCCGATGCGCCGTCCACCGCGCCGGCCGCGGCGGCGGCCGCGCTGGAGGACATGCACGCCGCGCGCCGCATGCTGCAGTCGGCCTACGCCGCGTTTGCGCCGGCCGACCGCGACGTGGTGCAGGACATCGCGCGCGACCTGCAGGCGGTGGCGCCGGGGCTGGCCATCTTCGCCGAGGGCTCGGCGCTGCGCAGCGGCGAAGACTGGCGCGACCGCATCGAGCGCGAGATGGCGCGCAGCGAGCGGCTGTTCCTGTTCTGGTCGGCCGCCGCGGCCGAATCGCCCTGGGTCGACTTCGAATGGCGGCTGATGCTGCGCCGCCGCGGCCTGGGCGCCATCGACGCGCTGCGGCTGGACCCGCCGCGCCGCGCGCCGCTGCCGCCGGAGCTGGCGGACCTGGCGTCGGAAGTGCGCGTACCGGCGGCGGCTCAGCCGGCAGCGCCGCCGTAGCCGCCACCCCCAGTCATCGTCAGCCGGGGGCGGCGCCGTAGCCGCCGCCAGTCACGTCAGCTGGGGTCGGCGCCGTAGCCGCCGCCCCCGGGCGTCTCGATCACGAACACGTCGCCCGGCTGCATCTCGGCCTGGCCGATGTGGTCCAGCGGCTCGACGCGGCCGTCGGCGCGCTCCACGCGGTTGATGCCCACGGCGCCGGCTTCGCCGCCGGCCATGCCGAAGGCGCCGTGGTGGCGGCCGTTGCTGAGGATGGAGGCCGTCATCGCCTGCAAAAAGCGCACGCGGCGCACGCCGCCGTCGCCGCCGCGGTGGGCGCCGGCGCCGCCGCTGCCGGCGCGCACGGCATAACTGTCCAGGCGAACGGGAAAGCGGAACTCCAGCACCTCTGGGTCGGTCAGCCGCGAGTTGGTCATGTGCGTCTGCACGACCGAGGCGCCGTCGAAGTCCGGCCCCGCGCCGGCGCCGCCGGACAGCGTTTCGTAATACTGCAGCCGCTGGTCGCCGAAGGTGAAGTTGTTCATCGTGCACTGGCTGGCGGCCATCACGCCCAAGGCGCCGTACAGCGCGTTGGTCACGCACATCGAGGTCTCGACGTTGCCCGCCACCACCGCCGCCGGCGGCCGCGGGTTGAGCATGCAGCCTTCGGGCACGATCACGTGCAGCGGCTTCAGGCAGCCGGCGTTGAGCGGGATGTCGTCGTCGACCAGGGTGCGGAAGACGTACAGCACCGCCGCCATCGTCACCGCCTTCGGTGCGTTGAAATTGTTGGTTAGCTGCCCGCTGGTGCCGCTGAAGTCGATGGTGGCTTCGCGCGCCGCGCGGTCGACGCTGACCTCGACGCGGATGACCGCGCCGTTGTCCAGCGGCAGGCTGAAGTGACCATCCTTCAAGGCGGTGATCACGCGGCGCACGGATTCCTCGGCGTTGTCCTGCACGTGCTGCATGTAGGCGGCCACGGTCTCGCGGCCGAACTGCGACACCATCGCCTGCAGTTCCTGCACGCCCTTCTCGTTGGCGGCGATCTGCGCGCGCAGGTCGGCAATCGTCTGCTCGGGGTTGCGCGCCGGATAGCGGCCGGAGCCCAACTGTCGGCGCAACTCGCTCTCGCGCAAGGCGCCGTCGCGCACCAGCAGGAAGTTGTCGAACAGCACGCCTTCCTCGTCGATGGTCTTCGAGAACGGCGGCATCGAGCCCGGCGTGCTGCCGCCGATGTCGGCATGGTGGCCGCGGCTGGCGACGTAGAAGCCGGGCTTCGCGTCGCCGGCGGTCCCGGATCCGGGTTCCCCGGTCCGGGACGCGCCCTCCCGGGGGGTGGCGACCGCCGGGAGACTGGGGGCTCCAAGGTAGACGGGCGTCACCACCGTCACGTCGGGCAGGTGCGTGCCGCCGTGGTAGGGGTCGTTCAAGACGTAGACGTCGCCGGGCTGCATCGCCGGGTTGCGCGCGATCACGGTCTTGATGCTCTCGCTCATCGAGCCCAGGTGCACCGGCATGTGCGGCGCGTTGGCGATCAGCTGGCCGGCGGCGTCGAACAGCGCGCAGGAGAAGTCCAGCCGCTCCTTGATGTTGACCGAGTAGGCGGTGTTCTGCAGCCGCAGGCCCATCTGCTCGGCGATGTTCATGAAGAGGTTGTTGAAGACCTCCAGCATCACCGGGTCGGCCTCGGTGCCGATGGCGCGCTGCGCGGCGCGCGGCTGCACGCGCGCCAGTTCGAGCGCGCCGCCGGGCATCAGCAGCGCGCGCCAGCCGGGCTCCACCACCGTGGTGGCGTTGCGCTCGGCGAGGATGGCCGGGCCTTCGATGCGCGCGCCGGGGTCGAGCGATTCGCGCTGGTGCAGCGCCGCGGGCAGCCACTGGCCGCCGCTGAACAAACGCGTCTGCGCCAGCGGCGGCGGGCGGTGCGGCGCCGCGGTGTGGGTGCGCGGCCGCTCGGAGCGCTCGCCGGCGGCCACGGCTTCGACCGACACCGCCTCGATCACCAGCGCGCGGCCCGGCATCAGGAAGGCGAAGCGCTGCTGGTACGCCGCCTCGAAAGCGCGGCGCACCGGCTCGATGGCGCCGAAGTCGACGCTCAGCGCCGTATCGGTGCCCTGGTAGCGCAGGTGGATGCGCTGGTGCAGCGCGATCGCCGCGCGCGCCACGCCCTGGTCGGCCAGTTCGGCGGCGGCCGCCTCGCCGAGCTGCTGCAACTGCACCTGCGCGGCGGCGAGGCCGGGCTCGTCCAGCGGCTTCTCGACCGCGGCCTCGCGCATCGCGATCTGGTCGGCCAGCCCCATGCCGTAGGCCGACAGCACGCCGGCCAGCGGGTGCACGAAGACGCGCGTCATGCCCAAGGCGTCGGCCACCGCGCAGGCATGCTGGCCGCCGGCGCCGCCGAAGCATTGCAGCGTGTAGCCGGTGACGTCGTAGCCGCGCGCCACCGAGATGCGCTTGATCGCGTTGGCCATGTTCTGCACGGCGATCTGCAAAAAGCCCTCGGCCAGCGCCTCGGGCGCAACGGCGCGGCCGGTGGCCTGGCGCACCTGTTCGGCCAGCGCGGTGAAACGTTGGGCGACGCCGTCACGGTCCAGCGGCTGGTCGGCGCGGGGCCCGAAGACGCGCGGAAAGTGTTCGGGCTGGATGCGCCCCAGCAGCACGTTGGCGTCGGTCACGGCCAGCGGCCCGCCGCGGCGGTAGCTGGCCGGGCCGGGGTTGGCGCCGGCGCTCTCGGGCCCCACGCGCAGCCGCGCACCGTCGAACGACAGGATCGATCCGCCGCCGGCGGCCACGGTGTGGATGCTCATCATCGGCGCGCGCATGCGCACGCCGGCCACCTGGGTATCGAAGGCGCGCTCGAACTCGCCCGCGTAGTGGCTGACGTCGGTGCTGGTGCCGCCCATGTCGAAGCCGATCACCTTGTCGTGCCCCGCCACCACCGCCGTGCGCACCATGCCGACGATGCCGCCGGCCGGCCCGGAGAGGATGGCGTCCTTGCCCTGGAAGTGGTGCGCCTCGGCCAGGCCGCCGCTGCTTTGCATGAAGAACAGGCGCACGCCGGGCATCTGCGCGGCCACGCGGTCGACGTAGCGGCGCAGGATGGGGCTCAAGTAGGCGTCGACCACCGTGGTGTCGCCGCGCGAGACCAGCTTCATCAGCGGGCTGACGCGGTGCGACACGCTCACCTGCGTGAAGCCGATGTCGCGCGCCAGCGCCGCGGCGGCCTCTTCGTGCGCCACGTAGCGGTAGCCGTGCATGAAGACGATGGCGCAGCCGCGGATGCCGGCGTCGAACGCGGCCTGCAGCTCGCGCCGCAGCGCCGCTTCGTCGAGCGGCCGCACCACGTCGCCATGGGCGCCGATGCGCTCGTCGGCTTCCACCACGCGCTCGTACAGCAACTCGGGCAGCAGGATGCGGCGGTCGAACAGCCGCGGCCGCGCCTGGTAGGCGATGCGCAAGGCGTCGCGAAAGCCCCGCGTGATGACGAGCAGCGTGCGCTCGCCCTTGCGCTCCAGCAGCGCGTTGGTGGCGACCGTGGTGCCCATCTTCACGCAGTCCACCCGCTCGGGGCTGATGGGCTCGCCGACGGCTAACCCCAGCAGCCGGCGGATGCCTTCCACCGCGGCGTCGGCGTATTGCTCGGGGTTTTCCGACAGCAGCTTCAGCGTGTGCAGCTCGCCATCGGGCGCGCGGCCCACCACGTCGGTGAAGGTGCCGCCGCGGTCGATCCAGAACTGCCAGCGGGCACCGAGATCATTGGCGTTCATGGGCGTCAGGCACTCACTCGGTGCAGCGTTCGCGGTTGCAGTTCATCCAGTGCCTTCAGGATCGCCGGCACCGTCAGGGCGAGGTCTTGCATGCGGTTGCTCCGGGCCAGCACGATCAGCACGGCCACCGGCAGCGTGTCGAGGTTCTGCTGGTAGGCCATGCCCTTGTCGGCCGTCAGCACCACGTCGAAGGCCTCGGCCGCCAGGGCCAGCAGCTTGCCGTTCTTGACGCTGGCCCAGCCCTGGCGCTGGACCGACGTTGTCGTGTGGCCGGCGAGCAGGCGCCCCAGGCGCCAAGGCACCGACTCGTCAAGCAGAATGCGCATCAGCCACCAGCGAGGCCTTGGCGTCTTCGAGCACCTGCACGGCCAGTTCGCGGCTCACCGAGGGGAAGTCGTCGAGGAACACCTCCAGCGGGTCGCCGGCTTCCAGGTGTTCGAACAGGATGCGCACGGGCACGCGCGTGCCGATGAAAACCGGCGTACCGCCGAGGATCTCGGGGTCGGAGACGACACGGGGCGACTTCATGGTGTGCTCTCCCGCTGGACGCGACGCAGCAGTGTAGTGGCGGCCATCACTTGCTCACCCCCATCACCACGTCCGGCAGCCAGGTGACGATCGCCGGGAACACGGTGATCAGCGCGATGCACAGCACCAGGCAGACGAAGAACGGGATCGCCGCGCGGGCGATGGTGTTGCTGTCCTTGCCGGTCATGTTCTGCAGCACGAAGAGGTTGAAGCCGACCGGCGGCGTGACCTCGGCGATCTCCACCAGCAGCACGATGAAGATGCCGAACCACACGAGGTCGAAGCCGGCCTTCTGGATCATCGGCAGCACGACGGCGCTGGTCAGCACGATCATGCTGATGCCGTCGAGCGCGGTGCCCAGCAGCAGGTAGACCACGGTCAGCACGGCGATCAGCGCGTACGGCGAGAGCTGCAGCGCGTTGACCCAATCGGCCAGCGCGCGCGGGATGCCGGTGAAGGCCATGGTCTTGGTGAGGAAGGCCGCGCCGGCGAGGATGAACATGATCATGCAGCTCACCCGCGTGGCGCCCATCAGGCCGTCCCAGAAGTTCTGCCAGGTCAGCATGCGGCCGGCCGCCGCGATGGCCAGCGAGCCCAGCACGCCGTAGGCCGCGCATTCGGTGGCCGTCGCCCAGCCGGCCACCAGCACCCAGACGATGAAGACGATGAGCAGGCTCACCGGGATCAGGCTGCCCGAGCGGCGGATCTTCTGCGCCAGGCTCAAAGGCTCGCCGGCGGCCGGCACGCGATCGGGGTGGCGGATCGCCCACCACGCGATGTAGCCCGAGAACAGCCCCATCAGCAAAAAGCCGGGCAGGAAGCCGGCCAGGAAGATGCGGATGATCGAGGCGTCGGCCGCCACCGCGTAGACCACCATCGTGATCGACGGCGGAATCAGGATGCCCAGCGTGCCCGCGGTGGCCAGCGAGCCGACGGCCTGCCGCTCGTCGTAGCCGCGGCGCAGCAGCTCGGGCAGCGCCACCTTGGCGATGGTGGCGCAGGTGGCCGCCGAGCTGCCCGAGACCGAGCCGAACACGCCGCAGCCGAGGATGGTGGTGTGCATCAGCCGCCCGGGGATGCGGTCCAGCCACGGCGCCAGGCCTTCGAACATCTGCTCCGACAAGCGCGTGCGGAACAGGATCTCGCCCATCCAGATGAACAGCGGCAGCGCCGCCAGCTCCCAGCTCGCGTTGCTTTCCCAGAAGGCCGAGAACAGGTTCTTGCCCGGTTGGGTGTTGGCGAAGAAGGCCTGCCCGATCCAGCCGACGATGGCCAGCGTCATGGCGATCCAGACGCCGCCGGCGAGGAACAGCAGCATGATGACGAGCAGGAAGGCGCCGAGCCAGACGAGGTCCATCGTGCCGCCTTACATGTCTTCGGAAAAATCGCCGCGCGCGTGGCGTTCTTCCACCAGCCGCACGTAGGTGGGCTGGCCGCCGCGCAGCGCGTTGACCAGCTCGTCGAGCACGGCGATGAAGAACAGCACCGCGCCGACCACGAAGGTGGTCTGCGGAATCCACATCGGCAGCACCAGCAGGCCGCCGGCCATGTCGTTGAACTGCCAGCTCTCGATGGTGAAGCGCGCCGCCCACCAGGCCAGGTAGCCGATGGCCAGCGCCGCGATGAAGAGCGACGCCACCTCCAGCCGCCGGCGCGCGCGCGGGCCCAGCGTCTCCAGCAGCAGCGTGACGCGCACGAAGTCGCCGTTGCGAAAGGCCTTGGCCATCGCCAGGAAGGCGGCGGCCGCGGTCAGCCACGACACCAGGTCGTTGATGGTGCTGACGCGCAGCCCCAGCTCGCGGCCGATGGAGCCGTAGATCATCAGCACGCAGATGGCCAGCACGCACAGCGCGGCGATGGCGGCGGCGGCGTCGTAGAGGCGGTCGAGGAAGCGGCGCATGGCCGGCGATTCTGGCCGCCCGCGCGGCCCGCGGCCCCCCGCGAAACTACCCGGCCCCCGATTCCAGTGCCTGCATGCGCTGGTGCAGCAGCGACACGACGTGGTGCACCGGCCGCCCGCAGGCCGCCTGCAGCGCCGGCGCGTAGGGCGGCAGGTTGGTGCATTCCAGCAGCAAGCTTTGCAGCCCCGGGTGGCGCGCCAGCAGCCGCTGCCCGGCGGCCAGCACCTGGGCCTGCGCATCGGCGGCGTCCAGCGTCGGCAGGTCCAGCAGCAGGCTGCGGTGCAGCGGCGAGCCCGGCGTGATGCCTTCCACCGGCGTCGCCGGGTCGGCGCCGACGGCCAGGAAGTGCTCGGCACGCAGCGACGCCGCCTCGATGGTGATCACCCCCGGCTGCGGCAGCGCCGGCAGCGCCAGCAGCGCCGAACTCCACACCGGCACCGGCAGCGCCGCCTGCAGCTCGCGCTGCCAGCGCGCCAGGAAGCCGCAGCTCGTCGCCAAGGCGGTGGCGCCTTCGCGCACCAGGTCGAGCCCGGCCTGCACGAAGGGCTGCACCCAGCGCGAATCGCTGCCGCGCACGATGGCCGCCGGGTCGGCGCCGCGCACCACGCGGTGGCGCACCGCGAAGGCAAAGCTGCCCGCGTGGCCGATGTCGCCCACGGGCCGCGGGAAGCGCGTGTCCAGCATCAGGATGCCCAGCATCGGCGCAGCATAGCGGGGCCGCTATCCTTGCCACCCTTGCAGCGCAACCCTTGAGGAGCCTTCGATGCCCATCGCCCGCCGTCTGCTGCTGGCCAGCGCCGCCCTGGCCTGCAGCTTCGCCGCCCAGGCCCAGGTGAAGTGGGACCTGCCCGCCGCCTACCCGGCCGGCAACTTCCACACCGTCAACCTGCAGCAGTTCGCCGACGACGTCGACAAGGCCAGCGCCGGCAAGCTGAAGATCACCGTGCACGCCAACGCCTCGCTGTTCAAGGCGCCGGAGATCAAGCGCGCGGTGCAGGGCGGGCAGGCGCAGATCGGCGAGATCCTGATGGTCAACTACCAGAACGAGTGGCAGCTCTACGGCGCCGACGGCATCCCGTTCCTGGCCGACAGCTACGACGAGGCGATGAAGCTGTGGCGCGCGCAAAAGCCGCTGGTCGACAAGAAGCTCGGCGAGCAGGGCCTGATGGCGCTGTACGCCGTGCCCTGGCCGCCGCAAGGCATCTACAGCAAGAAGCCGCTCGGCAGCGCGGCCGACCTCAAGGGCCTGAAGTGGCGCGCCTACAGCCCGGCCACCGCGCGCATCGCCGAGCTGGTGGGCGCGCAGCCGGTCACCGTGCAGGCGGCCGAGCTGTCGCAGGCGCTGGCCACCGGGCTGGTGGAAAGCTACATGTCCAGCGGCTCCACCGGCGCCGACAGCAAGACCTACGAGCACCTGAAGTACTGGTACGACACCCAGGCCTGGCTGCCCAAGAACCTGGTGCTCGTCAACAAGGCGGCCTTCGAGGCGCTGGACGCCAACACCCGCGCCGCCGTGCTGAAGGCCGCCGCCGACGCCGAGGTGCGCGGCCTGGCCGCCAGCAAGAAGACCAACTCCGAAAGCCTGGAGAAGCTGCGCGCCGGCGGCATGCAGACGCTGCCGCCCAGCGCCGCGCTGAAGGCCGACATGAAGAAGGTCGGCGACACCATGATCAAGGAGTGGCTGGACAAGGCCGGCCCCGAGGGCAAGCAACTCGTCGACGCGCTGCAGAAGTAGCCCCGCGCCGCGCGGTTTGGGCCGCGAAAACCGCCCTTCTCGGGCGATCGGCCGCGGGTAGGGTTTTCTAGGATCGGAGCACGTGGACCAGCCTCGTCTGGCCGCGGCCCCGATCGCCCAAGGAAGCCCTATGTCCGACCTGTCGGTCCCCCCGATCTCGCTGCTGCCGCTCGATGCGGCCGACACCGGCCGCGCCGCCGCCGCGCCGCCGGCCGCCGCCGCCGGCGCGCGCTTCGCCTGGCCCACGCCCAACCTGCCCTGCTACCCGGCGCCGCAGCCGGCGCTGGCGCCCGAGGCCTGCGTCATCGAAGGCCTGAACGGCAGCACGATGGCCGGCCGCCTGATGCACTTCAGCCCCGAAGCGGGGCTGGCCCACGTGCAGGTGTCGGCCTCGCGCACCACGCTGCCGCTGCGCTTTTCGCAGTTCCGCGCGCTGCGCCTGGCCAAGCCGCTGAACCCGCTGCCCTTCAAGCCCACCGAGACCACGCCGCTGGCGCTGACCGAGCGCAAGGCCCAGCCCTACCGCGTGGAGCTGAAGGACGGCTCGCGGCTCGAAGGCCGCACCATCACGCACGAGGAAACGGCCAGCGGCCTGTTCCTGTTCGAGCCTACCGACGACAACGGCGCCGTGCGCCGCTGCTTCGTGCCGCGCGACAACTACCGCCACGTCGACATCGGCCAGCGCCTGGGCGAGGCCTTGATCGAGCAGCGCGCCGCCACCGCCGAGCAGGTGAGCGCGGCGCTGGGCGAGCAGCAACGGCTGCGCAACCGCAAGCTCGGCGAAATCCTGGTGGTGCGCCAGCTGATCTCGCGCCAGGAGCTCGAAGCCGCCATCGACGAGCAGGCGCACATGCCCATGGTGCGCATCGGCCAGGCGCTGACGGCGCTGGGCTACATCACCGAGGCGCAGCTCGAGCAGGCGCTGCAGCAGCAGCAGCAGGACAAGGGCGTGCCGCTGGGCGAGCTGCTGGTGCGCAGCGGCACCATCAGCCAGCAGGACCTGCAGACGGCGCTGGCGCGCAAGATGGGCTATCCGCTGGTCGACCCGATGCAGTTCCCGGCCGAGGCCGACGCGCTGGGCAAGCTGCCGTTCGGCGTGGCCTCGCGCCTGGAGGCGCTGCCGCTGATGATGGGCGGCGGCCGCCTGGTGGTGGCGCTGGAAGACCCGACGCGGCGCAAGACCATCGACGAGGTGGAGTTCACCGCCGGCTGCAAGGTGATCCCCGTGCTGGCGCGCGCCGGCACGCTGCGCACGGCGGTGGAGTTGGCCTACCAGAAGACCGGCGTCGCCACCGGCGGCACCGACAGCAAGAGCGGCGCCGAGTTCCAGCCCGACGACGCCGGCAAGCTGCTGGCCACGCTGGAGCAGGAGCACAGCAACAACGTCGAGGCCGCCGCCGGCGACGAGAACCTGGGCAAGCCCATCGAGCAGAGCGACAACTCGCTGGTGCGGCTGATCAACAGCATGATCCACGACGCCCAGGCGCAGGGCGTGTCCGACATCCACATCGAATGCGCGCCGGGGCGCGAGAAGGTCAAGATCCGCTTCCGCAAGGACGGCCAGATGCAGCCCTACATCGAGCTGCCGCCGACCTACCGCAACGCGCTGATCGCGCGCATCAAGATCATGTGCGACCTCGACATCTCCGAGCGCCGCAAGCCGCAGGACGGCAAGATCAACTTCGGCCGCTTCATGCAGGGCCAGAAGCTCGAGCTGCGGGTGGCCACCATCCCGACCAACAACAACTGCGAAGACGCGGTGCTGCGGCTGCTGGCCTCGTCCAAGCCGCTGCCGCTGGACAAGCTCAACCTGAGCCCGCACAACCTGGAGCGGCTGAAGTTCGCCGCCGAGCGGCCCTACGGCATGATCCTGTGCGTGGGCCCCACCGGCTCGGGCAAGACGACCACGCTGCACTCGGTGATGGGCTTCATCAACACGCCCGACCGCAAGATCTGGACGGCCGAGGACCCGATCGAAATCACGCAAAGCGGGCTGCGCCAGGTGCAGGTCAACCCGAAGATCGACTGGACCTTCGCGCGCGCGCTGCGCGCCTTCCTGCGCGCCGACCCGGACGTCATCATGGTCGGCGAAATCCGCGACAAGGAAACCGCCAGCATCGCCATCGAGTCGTCGCTGACCGGCCACCTGGTGATGAGCACGCTGCACACCAACAGCGCCGCCGAGACCGTGACCCGGCTGCTGGACATGGGCATGGACCCGTTCAACTTCGCCGACGCGCTGCTGGTGGTGCTGGCGCAGCGCCTGGTGCGGCGCCTGTGCCCGCACTGCTGCAAGCCGCGCGACGCGCTGCCGCACGAGGTGGAAGAGCTGCTGGCCGACCACCTGCACGCCTTCGGCGACCTCGAAGGCAAGCCCACCGAAGACGCGGTGCTGGCCGACTGGCAGCGCCGCTTCGGCCGCGAGGGCCGGCTGCAGGCCTACGATGCGCCGGGCTGCGACAAGTGCGACGCCAGCGGATACAAGGGCCGCGCCGGCGTGCACGAGCTGATGCACATGACGCCCGCGGTGCGCCGCCTGATCCAGACCGGCGGCCGCGCCGAGCAGATCCAGCAGGCCGCGCTGGCCGAAGGCCTGCGCACGCTGCGCCAGGACGGCATCGAGAAGGTGCTGGCCGGCATCACCTCGATCGCCGAGGTCCGCGCCACGACCAACGCCTGAGGCGCTACGGGTCGAGCATCGCCTGCAGCGCCACCATGCCGGCCCAGGCCAGGCCGGCGGCCAGCAGCAGGCCCAGGGCGAAGCGGCCGGCACGCGCGATGACCGAGCCGCCGCGCCCGCCGCCGGCCGGCGCGCGGCGCTCGGGGTCGACCATCAGCAGGCCCTGCCAGTTGCAGTGGTCGCTGCGGCAGCGGTAGCGGCGGAAGTCGTCGGCGTCCCAGCGGCGCTTGTCGTTCTCGGTGCGCAGCACGCGCTTGACGCGGCTGCCGCATTGCGGGCAGCGCGAGCGGTGGGGCGACGAGGGGGCAAAGTCCGACAAGGCGTCAACGGCTGGGGCGGGGCGACAACCGGCATTCTGCACAGCCGCGGCGGCGCGATGAAGGCCGCCGCCGGCCGCGGCTGCGGCAGAGTGCGCAGTCGGCCGCCGCGCTCACCCGGTCCGCGCCCTGTCCCGCGCCCCGTCCGCACCCTGTCCCGCGCCCTGTCCGCGCCCTCGCCCGCCCGTTCCCTCGCACGGCTCCGGCGGCTCAGCCGGCCTTCACCAGCCCCTCGATGGCCTGCTCCAGCTGGCGCACGAAGCGCGGCGTGTCGAACAGCACGCCGTCGGCGCGCACCTGTCCGAGCCGGGCGCGCAAGCCGGCGCAGGCGCCGGCGCTGGTGGCCAGCCGCACGGCCTGGTCTTCGTAGGCGTGCACGTCGGTGGTGATCAGCTCGGGCAGCCCGGCCGCCGTCAGCAGCGCCGCGGCCATGCGCGAGGCGAAGGTGCGGCCGCTGCGCGTCAGCACCGGCAGGCCCATCCACAGCGCGTCGTTGGCCGTGGTGCCGCCGTTGAAGGGGTAGGCGTCGAGGAACAGGTCGGCCACCGCGTAACGCGCCAGGTAATCCGGCGGCAGCGCCCGCGGGGCAAACACCAGGCGCGCGCCGTCGACGCCGCGCAAGCCCGCCTCGCGGCGCAGGTTCTCCTGCGCCCACACGTTGTCGGCCAGCAGCCACAGCACGCTGCCGGGCACGCGGCGCAGGATGTTCATCCAGGCCGTGAACATCTCCGGCGTGATCTTGTAGTTGTTGTTGAACGAGCAGAAGACGAAGGCCTCTTCCGGCAGCCCGCAGGCCGCGCGCGCCGGCGGCGGGGTGCTCTTGCGCTGGCGGTCGCTGGCCTGGTAGACGTCGGGCAGGTACAGCGGCTTCTCGGAATAGAACGCGGCTTCCGCCTCTGGGATCAGCACGCGGTCGGCAATCACGTGGTCGATGAAGGGCAGCCCGGTGGTCGCCGGCAGCCCGAGGTAGGTGATCTGGATCGGCGCCGGCCGCCAGGCCAGCATGTTGGCGCGGGCGCCGAGCGTCTGGCCTTGCAGGTCGATCAGCACGTCGATCTCGCGGCTGCGGATCAGCCGCGCCGCCTGCTCGTCGCTGAGCGCATGGATGCGCTCGAAGTGGTCGACGGCGTCGACCACGCGCTGGCGCAGCTCGGAGCCGTCTTCGCGGCTCCAGTCGAAGGCGAACACCTCGAAGCGGCTGCGGTCGTGCAGTGCCAGCAGTTCGACCGTCAGCATCGCCACCGGGTGCAGGCAGAAGTCGCCCGAGCAATAGGCGATACGGATGCGCTCATGGCCGGCGTAAGGCCGCTCGGGCGCCAGCCGCGGCACGTCCAGCGTGAGCTTGCTCTGCACGTACTGGCGCGCGGCGTCGAGCTGGGCCTGCGGGTCTTCCGACAGGCTGATCATCGCCAGCGCCGAGGTGTGGCGGCGCAGCGCCGCCTCGTCCAGCCCGGGCAGCGGCTGGTACACCGGCCACAGGCATTGCTTGGCGCGCAGGAACACCCAGTGGTGGATGACGTCGGGCTGCGCCGGCGCGAGGCGCAGGCTTTGCGTCAGTGCGTCCAGCGCCTCGGCATAACGGCCATGGTCCTCGTAATGGCGCCCGAGGTTGTTCAGCGCCAGCAGCAGCAGCGGCTGGTGCTCGGGGTTGGCCGCGTCGGCCTGGGTGCGCAACTGCAGCCACTGCGCGGTGGCGGCGTCGGCCTGGCCCAGGCGCTCGTAGGTGAGCCCGAGGTTGAAGCGCGGCTGCAGGAAGTCGGGCGCCAGGTGCAGCGCCTCGGCATAGGCGTCGCGCGCGCCGGCGAAGTCGCCCTCGGTGAACAGCAGCACGCCGAGGTTGAACCACACCAGGTGGTGGTGCGCGCTGCGGCAGCGCCGCAGCCAGGTCTGGTACAGCACCGCGGCGTAGCCGTTGCGGCCGCGCGCCGCCAGGCCGTTGGCGGCCTCGAACAGCGGCATCACGCCGAGCTGGCCGCTCCAGGCCTGCTGCACGGCCTGCGCGAACGTCCGCTCCGCGTCCTCCTCGCTGTTCTCGTTCATCCTGCTGGCTCCACCGCGCTCAAGGCGACCCCCCGACGCATGAAACGCGGTCCCCTCGGGGACAGGCCGCCACCGGCGGCCAGGGGGAGCGGCGATGTTAGCGGGCCGAACCCGATCCGGGTCTCCCGGTCGGGTTCGGTGCCCCCTTGGGGGGCGGCCGCCAGGCGGCCGGGGGCCGTCACGTCACGATCAAGGGAACAAGGTCGCGTAGGCGGTGGCGCCCAGCGATGCCAGGATGGCGTCCTTCTGGTCGTCGGTGAGGTTGGTCGCGTAGCTGCTGAGCGCGCCGATCTGCGTGGCATCCATCGCGCCCACCTGGCTGAGCGTGAACTCGCTGACCAGCGAACCGTCGATCGCGCCGAGCTGCGTGGCCGAGAGGTCGCCGATCTGCGACGTGGACAGCGCGCGCAACTGCGTCGACGTGAGGTCGCCGACCTGCGAGTCGCCCAGCTTGGTGACGTCGAGCGACGCCACCTGCGTGTTCAGCAGCTCGGTCACGTCGACGGCCTGCACCTGGTTGGCGGTGAAGGCGCCGAGCTGCGCGTTGCTGAGCGAGCGCAGCTGCGCGCCGGTGAGCTGGCCGGCCTGCGTGTCGCTGATGCCGCTGATGTTGGTGCCCAGCGCCGTGATCTGCGTGCCGCTGAGCGTGGCCACGCGCGCGCCCAGCGTCTGCAGCACGCTGTCGGCCGGGTTGGCCAGCGTGGCCTGCAGCTGCGTGGCGGTCAGCGCCTGCACCTGGGTGTCGGTCAGCGTGGCGAGCTGGCTGTCCTTCAGCGTCGTGAAGTCGAGCGCCGCGGTCTGCGTGTTCGACAGCTCGCTGAGGTCGGACATGCGCGCCGCGATCAGGCCCACCTGGGCGTTGCTGAGCGCCTGCATCTGGTCGGAGTTCAGCGCGTTGATCTGGCGCGTGGTCAGCCCGCCGAGCACGGCGTTGCTGAGGCCGCTGATCTGGTCGACGCCCAGCTTGGCGATGTCGGCCGCGGCGGCGATGTCGTTGAGCACCGCCAGCTGCGTCTGGTCGAGCGCGCGCAGCTGGGTCTGCGAGAAGGCGCCGATCTGGCTGTTGGTCAGCCCCTGCAGCTGGGTGGTGCTCAGGCCCTGCACCTGGCCGGTGGTGAGCTTGGCGATCTGGCCGGTGGCCATGTTGCCGATCACCGCGCCCAGCTGGCCGGCGTCGAGCGCGCGCAGCTGCGTGCTGCTCAGCGCCTGCACCTGCGTCGAGCCGAGGAACTGGAGCTGCGTCGACGAGAAGGCGCCGAGCTGGTCGGTCTGCAGCGCCTGCACGTCGGCCACTTCCATGGCGCCGATCTGGCCGGCGTTGAGCTGCTGCAGCTGCGCGCTGCTCATCGCGCGCACCTGGGCGGTGGAGAGCGCGGCGATCTGGCCGTAGGTCATCAGCGCGATCTGGCCGGTGGTCATCGCGCGCACCTGGCTGGTGGTCAGCGCCGAGACGTCGTTGCCCAGGCCGCTGAGCTGGTTGGCCGACAGCGCCTGCACCTGGTTGGTCTGCAGCACGCTCTTGACGGCGCCGACGTCGTAGGCCTCCAGCGCCTTCACCTGGTTGGCGGTGAGCGCGCGCACCTGCACGCTGGTCAGGCTGTCGACCTGGTCGTTGGTGAGCGAACGGATCTGCTCGGTGCTGAGCGAGGCCACCTGCGAGGTCGACAGCGCCGCCACGGCGCCGGTGCTCAAGGCGGCCACCGCGTCGGTGCTGAGGCTTTGCAGCTGCGTGTTGCTGAGCGCGCGCACCTGCGCCGTGGTCAGCGCCGCGGCCTGGGTGGACGACAGCAGGCTGAGCTGGGCGGTGCCCATCGAGGCCAGCTGGCTGGTCGTGAAGGCGGCCACCTGCGCGGTGGTCAGCGACTGCAGCTGGTCGCCGGTGAGCGAGCCGATCTGGCTGGTCTGGATCTTCGACTGCAGCGCCACCAGGTCGGCCTGCTCCAGCGCCTTCACCTGGTTGGCCGACAGCGCGGCCACCGAGGCGCCGGTCAGGCTGGCGGCCTGGGCGTCGCTCAGGCTGCGGATCTGCTCGGTGCTCAGGCTGCGCACCTGGTCGGTCTTCAGCGCGGCGATGGCGGCGGTGCTGAAGGCGGCCACCTGCTCGTTGCTGAGCGCCTGGATCTGGCCGGTGGTGGGGTCGGTGCTCAGCGCGCGCGCCTGCGCCGTGGTCAGCGCGTTGATCTGGCCGGTGCTCAAGGCGCCCACCTGGTCGCTGGTCAGCGCGGCGATCTGGCCGGTGGTCAGCGCGCGCACCTGCGAGGTGGTCAGCGACTGCACCTGGTCGGTGGTCAGCGCCGCCACCTGGTTGGCCTGCAGCGTGGGCAGCAGCGCCTGCACGGTGGTGTAGGCCAGCACCTGCAACTGGCTGCCCGAGAGCTGGCGCGCCGCGGTCGAGCTGAGCTTGGCCATCTGGCCGTCGCTGAGCGACTGGATCTGCTCGGTCGACAACGCCTGGATCTGGTTGGTCTTCAGCGCCGCGATGGCCGAGGTCGACAGCGCCGCCACCTGGTCGTTGGTGAGCGCGCCAATGCCGTTGGCGTCGGCCGACAACGCCAGCACCTGGGCCGCCGACATCGCCGCCGCCTGGGTGGCGGTGAGGCGCGTGATCTGGTCCGACGACAGCGCCGCCACCTGCGTGGTGGTGAGCGCGCGCACCGCCGCCGTGCTGAGCGCGGCCACGCGGTCGCCGGCGAGCGCGCCGATGCCGCTGGCATCGGCCGACAGCGCCCGCACCTGGGCGGTGGTCAGCGCGCCGAGCTGGGCGTCGGACAGGCTTTGCAACTGGTCGGTGCCGAGCGCCCGCACCTGCGCGGTGGTGAGCGCGGCAATCGCCGAGGTCGACAGCGCGGCGATCTGGTCGTTGCTGAGCTGGTTGATCTGGTTGGTCTTCAGCGCCGCGACCTGGCCGTTGATGAGCGCGCCCATCTGCTCGTCGGACAGCGACTGCACCTGCGCCGCGGTGAGCGACTGGATCTGCGCCGTGTTGAGCACGCCGACGTTGGACGCCGACAGCGCGCCGATCTGCGCCGTGGTCAGCGCGCCGACCTGGGCGTTGGTCAGCGCGCGCATCTGGTTGGCGCTGAGGTTGCTGACCTGGGTGTCGGTGAGCGCGGCCACCTGCGCGGTGGACAGCACCTTGATCTGCGAGGCGGTGAGCGCGCCGACCTGGGCGCTGCCGATCGACTGCAGCTGGTCGGTGGTGAGGCCGGTCAGCTGCTTGGTGTTGAGGTAGCCGACCTGGCTGCCGAGCACGTCGATGGCGCTGAGCTGGCTGCTGGTCAGCGCCTGCACCTGCGTCGACGTGAAGGCGCCCACCTGCGTGGGCGTCAGGCTGCGCAGCTGCTCTTCCGACAGCGACTGCACCTGCTTGGCCGACAAGGCCTTGATCTGCGCCGTGCTGAACTCGGTGACGGCGTCGAGCTGGTCGCCCGACAGCGCGGCCACCTGCGAGGCGCTGAGCTGGTCGCCGGCGTTGTCTTCCAGCGCGCGGATCTGCTCGGCCGACAGCGCCTTCAGCTGCGTCGTCGACAGCGCCTGCACGTCGGCGGTCTGGATGGCGTCGATCTGGTCGTAGCTCATCACCGCCAGCTGGCTGGACGACAGCGACTTCAGCTGCGTGGAGCTGAGCGCCGTGATCTGCCCGGTGGTGAAGCCGAACTGCGCCTGGTACGGCGTGAACGCCGCCAGCTGCGAGCCGCTGAACGCGGTGATGACCGAGGGGTCGTAGCCGGAGCCGGTGTTGCCGAAGGCCGCGATCTGTTCCGGCGACAAGGCCTTGATCTGGTCGGCACTCAACGTCTTGACGGCTGCCGAGTTGGCCGTCTTGATGTCGTCGGCCGACAGCGTCGCGATCTGTTCGACGGTGTAGGACTTGAAGCTGGTGATCGTGGTCATGCGGTTCCCTCGTGGACGTGCCGCGCAGCGCGGACGTTTTGGGCGTCGGCTGTCACTCCCGACGTCGACGGGGGTTTCGGCCGCGTGCGCTCCGGCTTGAGTGAAAGCTGGGGGCGCCGCCATCTTGTTGTGAAACAAGTCTTGTCAAGGCGCGATGAAACGGGCCGAAACCCGGCCAATTCAGGCTTGGGCGGGCGCGTTCGGGGCGCGTTCGGGATCGCGCGTTCGGGATCGCGCGTTCGGGGGGGCGCCGCCGCGGCGGCCGCCGCCGCCTCAGGTCGGCAGCGTCTGCAGCTTGGCGATCAGCCGGTGCTTGATGGCGTTGAGCGTCGTCGCCGTGCACTCCAGCATGTCGAGGCTGAGCCCGGCCAGGATCTCGTCGTTGTGCTCCTGGCTGACCTTGCGCAGCCGCGCCACCAGCTTGTGGCCGGCCGGTTCGAGGAAGACGCGGTTGATGCGGCGGTCGGACTCGTCGGCCTCGCGGCGCACGAGCTTGGCGCGCTCCAGCCGGTCGAGCAGGCCGCCGATGGCGACCTTGCCGAGATCGAGCTCCTCGGCCAGGCGCGATTGCGTCATGCCGTCGTTGCGCGACAGGTAGGCCATCACCCACCACTGCGAGCGCGTCACGTTGAGCGACTTGACCGAGCGGTCGAAGGCGTTGCGGCGCAGGCGCGACACGTCGTGGATCAGAAAGCCCAGGCGCAGCTCCCAGTCGATGTCGATGCCGTCGGGCGTCTTGGGGGCGTGGACTTTCGGGGCCATGTCGGGCGCTCGCAAAAAGGGAAACCGAAAAAAGGAAACCGAAAAAAGGAAACCGTGCTGATCGTGTACTAGCGTACTAGCCTAACCGAGACGGCCGGCCGCGGCCACCGGGATCACCCGGACCGCCGGGCGCACTCAGTCCAGCACCGCCCCCGAGGCTTTCACCACCGGCGCCCAGCGCTCCAGCTCGGAACGCATGAACGCCGAGTAGGCCTCGGGGCCCATCGGCGCGGGCTCGGCGCCCAGCGAGCGGATGCGCGCCTGGATGGCCGGATCGGCCAGCGCCGCCACCACTTCGGCGCCCAGGCGCTGGATGATGGCCGGCGGCGTGCCAGTGGCCGCCGACAAGCCGTACCACGACGACACGTCGAAGTCGCGCACGCCGGCCTCGGCCAGCGTCGGCACGTCGGGAAAGCTGTCGATGCGGGTGGCGCGCGTGACGGCCAGCAGCCGCAGCGTGCCGGCCTTGACGTGCGGCGCGTACAGCGGCACGTTGTCGATGCTGAACAGCACCTCGCCGGCCAGCAGCGCGTTGAGGTTGGCCGCCGTGCCCTTGTACGGCACGTGGCTGGCCTCGAAGCCGGCGCGCTGGCCGAGCAGCACGCCGCACAGGTGCGACGAGGTGCCGGCGCCGGCCGATCCGTAGAAGGCCTTCTTCGGGTTGGCTTTGATGTACGCCGCCAGCTCGGCCACGCTGCGCAGCCCGCCGTCGGCACGCACCGCGACGGCGTTGGACATGGTGGCGATCAGCGCCACGCCCGGCAGGTCGCGGCGCGGATCGAAGCTCGGCTTGCGGTACAGCGACGGCGCAATGCCGTTGGTCGCCAGGTTGCTGACGAAGTAGGTGTAGCCGTCGGGCGCGGCCGTGGCCACCAGGCCGGCGGCCACCATGCCGCCGGCGCCGGGGCGGCTTTCGATCACCAGCGGCTGGTGCAGCCGCTCGGCAAGGCGGGGCTCGATCGCGCGCACCATCATCTCGCTGCCGCCGCCGGGCGCGCCGGCCTGCACGATGCGCAGCGGCCGCGCCGGCCAGGCGTCCTGCGCGCGGGCGGCGCGCGCCACCACGGCGGCGCCGGTCAGCGCCAGCAGGCGCCGCCGCGCGGCGCGGCGCGGCGGCATCGTCGAACTCGTCATCGGCCGTCTCCTCGGGTCGGGGTCGTGCGGCCAGTTTCGCACCGCGCGGCGCCGGGCGCTGGCCGCTTCCGATCAGACCAAGCCGTCGAACAACCACACGGTGACCGGCTCGCCGGCAGCCACCGGGCCGCGGTCGTGCTCCAGCACCACCAGCGCGTTGGCCTCGGACATCGAGCGCAGGATGCCGGCGCCCTGCTCGCCGGTCAGCCGCACCTGCCAGCGGCCGCCGGCGTCGCGCTCGACGATGCCGCGCTGGAACTCGGTGCGCCCCGGGCGCTTGCGGATGGCGCCGGCGCACGGCAGCGGCAGCGCCGGCAGCGGCGGCACGTCGGCACCGGCCAGTTGCAGCAGCGCGTCGCGCGCGAAGACGTAGAACGCCACCAGCGCCGCCACCGGGTTGCCCGGCAGCGCGAACAGCCAGGCCGGGCGGCCATCGCGCGCGCGCAGCGAGCCGAAGGCGAAAGGCCGGCCCGGGCGCATGGCCACCTTCCAGAACGCAACCTCGCCCAGTTCGGCCAGCAGCCGGCGCGTGTGGTCGGCCTCGCCGACGCTGACGCCGCCGCTGGTCAGCACCGCGTCGGCCTCGGCCGCGGCGCGCTCGAAAGCCAGGCGCAGCGCGGCCGGGTCGTCGCGCACCAGGCCGAGGTCCAGCACCTCCACGCCCAGGCGCTGCAGCGCCGCGGCCAGGCTGTGGCGGTTGCTGTCGTAGACGCCGCCGGGCGCCAGCGGCGCACCCGGCGACTGGATTTCGTTGCCGGTGGAAAACAGCGCCACGCGCAGGCGCCGGCGCACCGCCACCGACACGCTGCCCAGCGAGGCCAGCAGCCCCACGTCGGCCGGCCGCAGCACGCGCCCGGCGGCCAGCGCCACGCTGCCGCGCGCCAGGTCTTCGCCGCGGCGGCGGCGGTTGTCGCCGGCGCTCACCAGCCCGGGGGCGACGCGCAGCCGGCCGCCGTCGAGCTGCGCCAGTTCCTGCGGCAGCACGGTGTCGCAGCCGGCCGGCATCACGGCGCCGGTCATGATGCGCAGCGCCTGGCCGCTCGCCACCGCCGGCGGGCTGGCGTCGCCGGCGTGCACGGTGCCGGCCAGTTGCAGGTCGAGCACGGCGCCGGCCGCCAGCGCGGCGCCGTCGAAGGCATAGCCGTCCATCGCCGAGTTGTCGTGCGCCGGCACGTCGATAGCCGACACCACGTCGGCCGCCAGCACGCGGCCCAGCGCGGCGGCCAGCGGCACGGTCTCGACGCCGGCCAGCGGCCGCAGCGCGGCGGCGATGGCCGCGCGCGCCGCGGCCACGCTGAGCGAGCGGTCGCCGGCGGCCAGCGGGGACTCTGCGAGCGGTATGGACATGGGACGCCATTCTGCGGCCGCCGTCGCACCGCGGGCTGACGGCGAGCCCGCGGGCGGGCGGCGAGCCCGCGGGCGGACGGCGAGCCCGCGGGCGGGCGGCGAGCCCGCGGGCGCTGAGGCGACCCGCAGGGATCGATCGCAGCGCCCCGCCGCGCCGCGCCATAAACGCGTGGGACATTTGCACACGGCGTGCTATGCTGCACGCCATTCGTCGCCACCTGGAGCCCGACCATGCCCCGCCTGCCCGTTCTTCCTTCCCTCTCCACGCTGGCGGCCGCGGCGCTGCTGGCGGCTTGCGGCGGCGGTGGCGACAGCGCCGGCGGCGGCAAGCTCGGGCTGTCGGCCGACAACTACGTCAGCGCCGGCCAGGAGGCGCTGGCCGCCGGGCTGCAGTTCGAGGAGTCGACCGAGCTGATCGTCGGCGCGCAGGCCGTGCGGCGCAGCGACGCCTCGCTGCTGAACGTGGCGCTGACGGCGCTGCGCGCGGCCGCCGGCAGCGCGCCGGCGCTGCCGGTCACGGCCACCGGCCTCGTCATCACCGCCAGCTTCAACTGCGACAACGCCGGCGGCCGCTACACGCTGGCCAGCGACGACGCCAACAACAACAACCGGTACGACGCTGGCGACACGCTGACCTTCACCTTCAGCAACTGCACGCTGGGCGGCGACACCGCCAACGGCAGCGCGACGATCACCATCAAGAGCCTCAGCGGCAACCTCAACAGCGACGTCTACAACGGCAGCTTCAGCCTCGCGATGACGGCGCTGACGCTGGGCGGCGACTCGGGCCGCTACACCGGCGACGGGCAGTTCGACGTCACGCTCGTCGGCACCGCGGCCGACACCGGCAGCGGCAGCATCAGCGCCCCCAGCTTCAAGAGCGTGGCGGTGTTCGGCAACCAGACCAGCTCGCGCAGCTTGAGCAACTTCAGCGTCAACGAGAGCCACGTGCCCGACAGCGGCGGCCAGCGCAGCAGCATCCGCTTCGACGGCACGCTGGCCACCGTCGGCTTCAACAACCGCAGCATCAGCGTGACGACGGTGGCGCCCTTCGTCGTCAACGGCGGCGCGCGCTACCCGTCCAGCGGCCAGGCCGTGGTCAGCGGCGGCACGGCCGGCGTGGTGCGTGTCACCGCCATCGACGGCAACACCGTGCGCTTCGAGCTCGACGCCCAAGGCGACGGCGTCTACGAGACCACGACCACCCGCAGCTGGTCGGAGCTGCTCTGAGGCGGCTCGCCACGGCGCGGGCGGCGGCGCGGCGCGGCCTGGCGCGTCTCGGCCGCGCGGGCCTGGGCCTGGGCCCGGCCCTGGCCTTGCTGGCGCCGGCGCTGCCGGCCGCCGCCTGCACGCTGCAGTGGGCGGCCGACGCCGGCCCGCTGGCCAGCCGCTGGCACGAGACCGGCGCCCAGGGCGAGACGCTGGTGCGCGAGCGCGGCAGCCTTCAGGCCGCGGCGTTGGCGCTGCAGGGGCAGGATTGCGCCTGGCGCTGGGCCGGGCCGTGGTCGGCCACGCTGTCGGCCGCCCGCGGCGGGCGCGACTACGACGGCCAGACCAGCAGCGGCCAGGCCTTGCAGACGCGCAGCGACCTGCAGCACACCGGCCTCGTGCTGCAGGCCCTGCCCTGGGGCGACGAGCACTGGCGCCTGGGCGCGCGGCTGCGCTGGCAGCGGGTGGCGCGCGACATCCGCTCCACCGCCGCGGCCGCCGGCTACCCGGAGCGCTTCGACACCGCGCAGGCCGCGCTGGTCGGCCGCTTATCTGGATCGTTGGATGGATCGTTGGATCGATCATCGGCAACGGCACCGGCGCCGCCGCTGCAGGCCGCGCAGTGGGAGCTGCAGCTGGCGCTGGGCGGTGGGCCCGGCGGCCGCCTGCGCCTGCAGTTGCCCGGCCTCGACCCGGCCACGCTGCGCCTGGGCAGCAGCCGGCTGCTGCAGTTCGAGGCGCGGTTGCACGGCCCGCTGGCGCCGGCCTGGCGCTGGCAGCTGGCGCTGCAGGCCGGCAGCGAGCGCGCGGCCGCCGGGCCGCTGCAGGCGCTCACGCGCAACGGCCAGATCGTCGGCGCCGCGCAGCAGCCGGCCACGCGCCAGTCGGTGCTGGGCATCGCCATCGGGCTGGCCTGGCAGCCCGGCACGCAGCGATGATGTCGAGCCGGCGCCGGCCCGACCGTCGTGCCTCGCCCACCCACCAGGAGCCGCCCATGTCCGACAACATCACCGACACCAACGCCACCGCCGCCCGCGCCGTCCACCTGCACCGCGTGCTGCGCACGTCGCCCGAGAAGCTGTACCGCGCCTTCACCGAAGGCGAGGCGCTGGCCAAGTGGCTGCCGCCCTACGGCTTCACCTGCCAGGTGCACGAGCTGGACGCCCGCGTCGGCGGGCGCTTCCGCATGTCGTTTCGCAACTTCGGCGCCGGCCAGGGCCACTCGTTCGGCGGCGAATACCTCGAACTGGTGCCGCACCGGACCATCCGCTACACCGACCGCTTCGACGACCCCAACCTGCCGGGCGAGCTGCAGGTCACCGTGTCGCTGCGGCCGGTGATCGGCGGCACCGAGCTCGCCGTCACGCAGGCCGGCATTCCGGATGCCATTCCACTGGAGATGTGCTACCTGGGCTGGCAGGAGTCGCTGGCGCAGCTGGCCACGCTGGTCGAGCCCGAGATCCCGGCCGGTTGAGCCGCGGCGGCGCCCGGCGGGCCGCCGGTCGGATCACAATCTACGGTTGGTAACCGCCGTCGGCGCCGGGGACGCCCGGCGCGGCCGCACCGCAACCGAACCGACGCCACCGCACCATGCTGCCTGCCACCTTGACCATCGTCGACGACGATGCCGACTACCGCGAGTACCTGGCCGAACACCTGCGCGGGCAGGACATCCGCGTGCGCACCTTCGCCGACGGCAACCGGCTGCTGGCCGACCCCGACCCCTTCGGCGACGCCTTCTACATCATCGACCTGATGCTGCCCGGCGTCGGCGGCGAAGAGCTGATCCGCATCCTGCGCCTGCGCAGCGACGCCGGCGTGCTGGTGGTCACCGGCAAGGCCGAGAGCGGCGTGTTCGAGAACGTGCTGACCGCCGGCGCCGACATGCACGTCGCCAAGCCGGTGAGCCTGGAGCAGATCACGCTGGCCATCGAGGCGGTGTACCGCCGCATCGTGCGCCAGCGCGACGACAGCCAGCGCGCCTGGCTGCTCGACCCCGAGCGCCAGCGCCTGACCTCGCCCGAAGGCGAGCTGATCGAGCTGGGCGACAACGACGTCACCATCCTGTCGTGCTTTCCGCCGGCCAACGGCGGCGTGGTGCCGCGCGAGACGCTGTGCGAGCGCCTGGGCCGCCCGGTGCTGGACACCTCCGACAACGGCCTGCACGCGATGATCTACCGCCTGCGCCGGCGCATCGAGAAGGTCACCGGCGCGGTGGTGCCGCTGCAGTCGCAGTCGCGCGTGGGCTACGTCTTCAAGGCGCCGATCAAGCTGTACGCCGGCTCGCGCTGACGCGATGCCCGCGCTGGAGCCCCACAGCCTGCTGATCTCGGCGGGGCTGCTGTACCTGGCCATGCCGGTCGCGGTGTGGGGCCTGCTGTACCGGCGCCATGCGCGGCCCAACCTCGAACTGTGGTGCCTGAGCGGGCTGCTGTCGTCGGCCGCGCTGGTGCTGCTGGGGCTGCGCGGCACCATCCACGACGTCTTCACCATCGTGCTGGCCGACGGCCTGGGCTTCGTCTCGCCGCTGCTGAAGGCCGGCGTGCTGCGCATGGAAAACGGCCAGGCGCCGCGCTGGCCGCGGTTGGCGGCGTTCGGGCTGGCGGCGCTGGTGATCCAGTTCATCGGCCTGCTGCTGCTGTCGCCCGGCGCGCGCGCCGCCGGCGCCTACCTCATCTACACCGCCTACTCGGCAATGCTGGCCTGGACGGCGTACCAGCTGCACGCCGCCTGGCGCAGCCGCAGCGCGGCGCTGATGGGCTGGCTGTTCGCCGCCTTCGGCGCCTTCTGCGCGCTGCGCGCGCTGCGCATGATCGTCGGCTGGTCCGACGGCCAGCCGCTCAGCCCGCAATGGGACTTCGTCACGCTGGTGGCGCTGGCCTTCCTGTCGTGCGCGGCGGCCGACATCGCCTTCCTGGGCATGACCTTCGACCGCGTGCGCGCCAGCACGAGCGCGCAGCGCGGCGCGCTCGACGCGCTGCGCGACCAGCAGATCGCGCGCGATCTCGCCACCCGCACGCGCGAGGCGGTGGCCGGCGAGCGCGCGCGCACCACGCGGCTGCTGGCCCACGAGGTGCGCCAGCCGCTGCACAACGCCGCGGTGGCGCTGCAAAGCGCGGTCAGCGTGCTGTCGAGCAGCCGCAACGCCGGCGACGCCGGGCGCGCCATCGAGCAGGCGCAGGCCGTCATCCGCCGCGTCAGCGCCACGCTGGACAACACCGTCGCCGCCACCGCCTTGCTCAGCGGCGCCGGCCGCCTGAGCACCGCCGACACCGACCTGCAGATGCTGATCGAGCTGAGCCTCGGCGACCTGGCGCCCGGCGCGCGGCCGCGCGTGCAGGTCGAGTACCAGGCCGACGCGCGCAGCGCCCGGCTGGAGCCCACGCTGGTGCGCCTGGCGCTGCGCAACCTGCTGGCCAACGCCATGCTGTACGCGCCGCCGGACTCGCCGGTGCGCCTGCGCGTGCTGGACAGCGACGACCCGCTGGCGCTGATGATCGAGGTGGCCGACCAGGGCCCCGGCATCCCCGACGAGATGCGCGAGCGCATCTTCGAAGAAGGCGTGCGCGGCCAGCAGCCCACCGTGCCCGGCTACGGCCTCGGGCTGCACGTGGTCAAGCGCGTGGCGCAACTGCATGGCGGCCGCATCGAGTGGCGGCCCAACCAGCCGCAGGGCTCGGTGTTCCGGCTGACGCTGCCGCAGGGCGACCCGGGCTGAGCCGCGCGCCGCCGTCCCGCCGACGCCTGACGAGCCCACCGTGATCACGCCGGACATTCGCAGCTACCTGTTGGCCACGGCCTTGCTGTACGTGGCCACGCCGTTGACGGTGTGGGCGCTGCTGCGCCGCCGCTACCCGGTGGCGGCGGTGCGGCTGTGGTGCCTGAGCGGGCTGCTGCTGGCCGCCGGCGTGCTGGTGTTCGGGCTGGTCGACACGCTGGCCTTCTTCGTCGCCTTCCAGATCAGCAACTCGCTGACCTGCGCGGCGATGGCGCTGAAGGTCGGCGTGCTGCGCGGCGAGACCCGAGGCCGCGCCGGCTGGCCGCTGATCGCGCTGGCCGCCGCGGCCAGCGTGCTGCTGCTGCTGAGCCTGCCGCCGCGGCTGACGCTGGGCAACGCCGATGCGCTGGCCAACCTGCTGCTGGGCCTGTGGGCGACGGCCGCCGCCGCGCAGGCGCGGCAACTGGCCGCCGCGCTGCACAGCCGCAGCGCGCGCGTGATCTCGCTGCTGTCGGCGCTGATGGCGGCGGTGCTGCTGCTGCGCGCCGCGGTGTTCTTCACCTGGGGCCATGCGCTGCCGGCCGGCGTGGAAGTCGGCCTGGCGCTGCTGCTGGTGGGCAGCGCCAACATCGCCGCGCTGGGCACCAACGTCGCCTTCATCGGCCTGGCGCTCGATCGCCTGCGCGTCGAAGGCCTGTCGCAGCAGCAGGCGCTGGACGCGCTGCGCGAAGCCGAGGCGGCGCGCGAGGCGGCCTCGCGCACGCGCGCCGCGGTGGCCGACGAGCGCGCGCGCACCACGCGGCTGCTGGCCGACGAGGTGCGCCAGCCGCTGCACAACGCCGCGGTGGCGCTGCAGATGGGCGCCACCACGCTGGCGCACAGCAGCGACCCGGCCGACGCGGCGCGCGCCATCGGCCAGGCGCAGGCGGTGCTGCGGCGCATCAGCGCGACGCTGGACAACACCGTCGCGGTGGCCACGCAGCTCGTCGCCAGCGGCCGCGTCGGCACCACCGACACCGACCTGCAGATGCTGGTGGAGCTGTGCCTGGGCGACCTGGCGCCCGACGCGCGCGCACGCGTGCAGCTCGACTACCGCGCCGACGCGCGCAGCGCGATGCTCGAGCCCACGCTGGTGCGGCTGGCGATGCGCAACCTGCTGACCAACGCGCTGCAGCACAGCCCGCCCGACGCGCCGGTGCAACTGCGGGTGCTCGACAGCGACGACCCGCTGGCGCTGGTGATCGAGGTCAGCGACCAGGGCGCCGGCATCCCCGACGAGATGCGCCAGCGCATGGTCGACGACAGCACGCCCGGCGCGCCGGCCACGCTGGTGCCCGGCGACGGCCTCGGCCTGCACGTCGTCAAGCGCGTGGCGCGGCTGCACCGCGGCAGCATCGAGTGGCGGCCCAACCGGCCGCACGGCTCGATCTTTCGCCTGACGCTGCCGCAGGGCGACCCGGGTTGAAACTGACGGCCCCCGGCCGCTGGGGCGGCCGCCCCCCGAGGGGGCTCCGAACCCGACCGGGAGACCCGGATCGGGTTCGGCCCGCTTTTCACCGCCGCTCCCCCTGGTCGCCTGCGGCGACCTGTCCCCGAGGGGAAATTCGGATCGGGTTCGGCCCGCTTTTCACCGCCGCTCCCCCTGGTCGCCTGCGGCGACCTGTCCCCGAGGGGGAATTCGTTTCATGCGCCGAGGGTCGCGCGTAACAGGCTCCCTCTCCCGCCTGCGGGAGAGGGCTGGGGTGAGGGTCCGTCAGGGCCTGGCCACCACGTGCAGCCCGGGCTTCAGCTCGCCGGCGCTGACGTAGGCTACCGCGCCGGGCGTGGACTGCACGAACTCCAGCGCCTCGGCGGTGCTGCGCAGGTCGCGCGGCGGCGTGCCCTTGCCGACGTGGCGGCGCACGGTCCAGTAGGCGCGGTAGCGTTCGTCGTCCTGCTGCATCACCTGCGTCATGAAGCGCTGGCGCAGGCTGCTGCCGGGGGCGGCGTTGGCGACCACGAGGTCGACGCCGCCGACCTCGACCACGCGGCCGGTGTACAGCCGCTGCAGCGTCTGCAGGTCGAGGCGCGGCACGGAAGGATGGGCGATGACGACGAGGTCGTCGTCGGCGGCCTGCGCCGGCAACGCGCCGAGCGACAGTTGGAGCGACAAGGCCAGTGCGAAAGCAAGGCGCGGCAGGAAGTGCATGGCGCTCGCCTTCAGAAATCGAAGTTGAGGTTGAGCGACAGCACGTCGATGCGGCTGTGGCTCGGGTACGCCATGCCCGGCAGCAGGCTGGCCGAGCCGGTGCCGGCGCCGATGCGCGTGCGCATCCACTCGCCCTTGAGCTTGACGTTGGGCGCCAGCGCGTACGAGGCGCCGAGCGCCAGCGAGCGGTGGTCCCAGTTGACGGTGGTGTCGGCCGCCATGCGCTGCGTGGCGTTGATCATCGCGGCGCCGGGCACGGCGGCCGGCAGGTCGACGCTGCGCAGCCGCTGCGCCCATTCGCGCTGGCTGGCCGCCGACAGCGTGCGGCTGATCGTCACGTAGGGCGTGAACTTGCCGATGCGCCGTGAGACGTTCAGGTAGCCGGCCTTGCCGCCGACGCCGAAGGCCGTGTTGTCCTGCTCGAAGACCACCGCCTCGCCGATGACGCGCCAGCGGCCGTCGACGTTCCAGTCGGCGCCCGCGACGTAGACCTTGACGCGCACCGAGTCGGTCGTCTCCAGGCCGGGGCCGGGCAGCAGGTTGGTTACCTGCCAGTAGCCCAGGCCGTTGCCGAGGTCGACGTAGGGGTAGTTCACCGCCGGCACGTCGTAGTCTTCGGAGCGCACGCGCACCTGGTGCACGCCGACCCGCATGGTCAGCGTGGGGTCGCGCAGCGTCAGCACCAGCCCCTTGGCGCGCACCTGCACGTCGTTGTACAGCGGGCCTGGCGCCACCAGGCCGGGCACGCCGTCCTGCAGCCAGTAGCGGTAGGTGGCGCCGGCGCGGCCGGCGTAGAGGTCGGCCGACAGCTCGCGCGCGCCGATCTGCCAGGTGTGCGTGCCGTACAAGCCGTTGAAGTCGGAGGTCGGGTTCAGCGAGTAGCTGTCGTTGGGCAGTAGCGCCATGTCGTGCGCGGTGCCGATGTCCTGCGTCTCGCTGAACAGGAACATCGGCACGCGGAAGCGCCCGGCGCGCAGCAGCCAGTCGTTGTCGGGCCGCCAGGCGACGAAGGCCCAGGCGATGGTCGGGCTCCAGGCGTGGTCCTTCTTGCCGTCCTGCGCCAGCCGCGCCTGCACCGTGGCCGACCATTCGGTGCTCAAGCGCAGGTCGGCCTGCAGGCCCATCACGGTGTCGCGCTCGAAGCTGCCGTCGTCGGTGACCGAACGCTGCCAGGCATAGGGCCGGTTGGACTGGGCATAGCCCAGGGTGCCGAAGCCCGACCATTGCAGGTCGAGCGCCGGCGCCGGCAGCGCCGGCACGGCCAGCGCGACGGCCAGGGCAAGCCGGCGCCAGGCCGGGCGAAGTCTGCGAGTCATGGTGATGTCGAACGTTGGGAAGCTGAAGTTAGTCGCGCCAGCGCTCGGCGATGCTGGCCAGCGCCTCGGCGTTGGCCAGCAGCGCGCGCACGACCAGCGGGTCGAAGTGGCGGCCGCTCTCGGCGCGCACGTGCTGCAGCGCCTGCTCGCGCGGCATCGGTGGCTTGTAGGGGCGGCGGCTGATCAGCGCGTCGTAGACGTCGGCCACCGCCATCAGCCGCGCCGACAGCGGGATGTCCTCGCCGGCCAGGCGGTCGGGGTAGCCGCCGCCGTCCCAGCGCTCGTGGTGGTGGCGCGCGATGTCCATGCCGTCGCTCAGGTACAGCGCGCCTTCGGGGCCCATGCGGTCGGCGGCGCGGCGCAGCATCTCCCAGCCGTGCATCGCGTGGCTGCGCATGATGGTCATCTCCTCGGCCGTCAACGGACCGGGCTTGAGCAGGATGCCGTCGGGGATGGCGATCTTGCCGATGTCGTGCAGCGGCGCCGAGCGTGCCAGCTGCTCGATGCGCGCGTCGTCCAGCTCGGGGCGCAGGCCCTGGTCGCGCAGCCAGCGCGCCAGCAGGCGCACGCATTCCTGCGTGCGGCGCACGTGGTTGCCGGTCTCCTGGTCGCGGAACTCGGCGAACGAGACCATCACGTGCAGCGTGGCGTCGCGCAGCTGGTCGACGTCGCGCAGCCGCTGGTCCAGCTCGGTCTGCAGCCAGCGCGCGCGCTGGCGCGTGGCCTCGTGCAGCGCGCGCAACTGCAGGTGGGTGGCCACGCGCGCCAGCACGGTGACCGGGTTGAAGGGCTTGTGGATGAAGTCGGCGGCGCCGCATTCGAAGCCGCGGGTCTCGTCCTCGGGCCGCGTCAGCGCGGTCAGGAACAGCACCGGCAGCGCCTGCGTGCCGGGGTCGGCCTTCAGCCGGCGGCAGACCTCGTAGCCGTCGAGCCCGGGCATCATGACGTCGAGCACGATCAGGTCGGGCGGCTGGCGCAGCACCAGGTCCAGCGCCTTCTGGCCCGAGGTGGCCACCTGCACGCGGTAGGTCTTGTCCAGCACGTTGGCCAGCAGGTTGACGTTGGCCGGCGTGTCGTCGACCACCAGCACGGTGTGGCGGTGGTCGGCGGCGGCGGTGCCTGCAATCGTGGCGTTAGCCGCGGCCGCTGCGGCCGCTGCGGTCGGCGCCGCAAGGGTGGCGAGGGTGGCGAAGTCGGCGTTCATGTCGTGCTCTCGGCAAACTGCCCGGTGTCGGCGCCCTGCAGCGCCAGCAACGCGACGTCGAAGTCATAGCGCTGCACGGCGGTCAACAGCCGCCGGGCCTGCGCCGGGTGGAGCTGGCGGCGCAGCGCGGCCTCGTGCGCCTGGCACCAGGCAACGGCGCGGCTGTCGCTGTCGTGCAGCCAGCGCTCGAGTTCCTGCAGGTCCAGCAGCCCGGCCTCGGCGGCGGCCGGCGGCGCCGGCAGCGGCGCCAGTGCGCCGTCGATGGCGGCCACCAGCCGCGCCAGCGGCCCGCTGGGCGCGCCCAGCGCCTGCAGCGCCAGCATGGCGGCCGCCGCGTCGGGCTGGGTGGCGGCCTGCTCGACCTGCGCCGCGGCGGCCACCAGCGCGCGCGCGCCGAAGCTGCCGGCCAGGCCGCGCAAGGTGTGCGCCAGGCGCGCCAGCACCGGCAACTCGCCGGCCTGCAGCGCGCGCTGCCAGTCGTCCAGGCCCTGGCCCTGCTCGGCGACGAAGCCTTGCAGCAGACGCCGCGCCAGCGCGGCATTGCCGTCGCAGGTGGCCAGCAGCACGGCCACGTCCATCTCGGCGATGGTCGCCGGCAGCGCGGCGCCGGCAGCGTCGGCCGCTGCGGCGGTGGTCGCAGCGGCAGCGGCAGCGGCAGCGGCGGCAGCAGCGGCAGCGGCGGCGCCGGGGCGGCGCAACGGCTGCAGGCGCCGCAGCAGCAGCTGGGCGTCCAGCGGCTTGGTGATGTGGTCCTGCATGCCGGCGGCCAGGCAGCGCTCGCGCTCGCCGGGCATCGCGCTGGCGGTCATGGCCAGCACCGGCAGGTCGTCGAACTCGCTCTGGCGGCGCAGTTCGGTGACGGCGGTGTAGCCGTCCATCACCGGCATCTGCAGGTCCATCAGCACCACGTCGTAGGCCTGCGGGCCGTCGGCGCGGAGCCGCTCCAGGCCGATGAGGCCGTTCTCGGCCACCTCGACATGGGCGCCGCGGCGGCTGAGCAGTTCCAGCGCAAGCTGGCGGTTGAGCGCGTTGTCTTCGACCAGCAGCACGCGCAGGCCGCTGAGGTCGGCCGCCGGCGCGGCCACCGGCTTGCCGGCGGCGGGGCCGCCGGTCCACAGCTCGCGCAAGGCGGCGGGCAGCACCGGCTTGGCCAGCAGCTCGCGCACGCCGGCCTGCTCGGCGCGGGTGCGGATCTCGATCTCGCCATAGGCCGTCATCACCACCAGGCGCGGCGCGCCGTGGCGGCGCAGCCGCGCCACCAGCGCGGCACCGTCGATGTCGGGCAGCACCCAGTCGAGCAGCACCAGCGCGTAGGGCCGGCCGGCGGCCGCGGCCGACGCGGCCAGCGTCAGCGCCTGGCGGCCGTCGGCGGCGCCGTCGACGCAGCCGCCGCCGGCGCCCACGCCCAGCCGGCCGAGCAGCGCCTGCACGGTGACGCGGGTGTCGCGCTGGTCATCGACCACCAGCACGCGCAAGGCGTCGACGCCGGGCAGCGCATCGGCCAGCGCGGCGCTGCGGTCGAGCGGCAGCACCAGGTGCACGCTGAAGGTGGCGCCGGCGCCGGGCGCGCTGCGCACCTCGATGCGGCCGCCCATCAGCGCCACCAGGCGGCGGCTGATGGTCAGCCCGAGGCCAGTGCCGCCGAAGCGGCGGGTGATGGAGTCGTCGGCCTGCGTGAACTCCTGGAACAGGCGCGACTGCTGCTCGTCGGTCATGCCGATGCCGGTGTCGCGCACCGACAGGCACAGGCCCACGTGGTCGGGCGGCGCGTCGGCGGGCAGCGCTTCGGTGTCCAGCGTCAGCCGCACCTGGCCGGCGCTGGTGAACTTGACGGCGTTGCCCAGCAGGTTGGCCAGCACCTGGCCCAGGCGCAGCGCATCGCCGATCAGCAGGCCGTGGTAGGCCAGCAGCGCGGGGTCGGCCACGTCGCACAGCAGCTCCAGGTCCTTGGCCTGGGCCGCCGGCCGCACCAGCAGCAGCGCGCGCGCGGCCACGTCTTCCAGCCGCAGCGGCGAGCGCTCCAGCCGCATGCCGCCGGCCTCGATCTTGGAGAAGTCGAGCACGTCGTTGATGATGGCCAGCAGGTGGTCGGACGCGTCGAGCGACTTGCGCAGGTAGTCGCGCTGCTGGTCGTCGAGCCGGGTGCCCAGCGCGAGCTGGGTCATGCCCATGATGGCGTTCATGGGCGTGCGGATCTCGTGGCTCATGTTGGCCAGGAAAGCGGCCTTGGTGCGCGCCGCGGCCTCGGCCACCGAGCGCGCCTGCTCCAGCTCCTGCTGCTGGCGGTCGCGGCGCTGCAGTTCGTCTTCGATGGCGCCGGCCATGCTGTCCATGGTGGCGCCCAGCGTGCCCAGCTCTTCCATCGAACGCGCGCGCAGCCCGGCGCGCGCCGTGTAGCGGCCGGCGGTGATGCGCTCGGCCATCTGCACCAGGCGGTCGATGGGCTGCAGCACGCGGCGCTGGGTGGCGCTGAGCGCCAGCACGAACAGCGGCACCAGCGCCAGGTTGATGACGATGGTGGCCCACACCGCCTGGTCGAGCCGGCCGCCGGCCTGCCGCGTCTCGGCCAGCGTGCGCGTCTGCACGCGCTCGGCCAGCCGCGCCTGCGCCTGGCTCAGTTCGCTGCGCGCGGCCTCGTAGGCCGGGGCATGCACCAGCTCGATGGCGAAGGCGCGGTCGGGCGCGCCTTCGGAGACGAAGCTGCCGCTGACGCGGTCGTACAGCCCCTGGGTGGCGGCGAAGGCCACTTGCTCGGTCTGCTGCATGCGGTCGGCGGCCTTCAGCAGCTCGCCGGCGGCCTGCAGTTCGTTGGCGGTGAAGCGGCTGGCCTGCAGTCGGCTGATCAGCGGCTCGGGCGCGCCCCCCGCTTGCGCGTTGAGCGCGACGCTGCCGCTGGCGGCGTTGCGCCAGTAGGCCAGCGCATCGGGCACCGCGGGCAGGCCCTTCTCGCCGCGGCGCACGGCCAGGATCTCGTAGTAGACCTCGAGGTAGCGCGTGCGCGCCGTCGTCGTGTAGCTCTGCACCAGGGCCGACAGCAGGTCGCTCTCGCGCAGCAGTTGCTCGACGCGGGCATGCGCCTCGTCGCGCCGCTGCAGCGCCTGCGCGCTGTCGTGCACCGCCTGGCGGATGAGGAACAGCATGGCCAGGTTGGCCGACAACGCGGCCAGCACCAGCACGAAGAAGACGCGCGACGCGCGGCTCAGCCGCATGGCGCGCCTTTGCGCCGTTGCCGGCCGGCCGGCCGCGGCGTCGCCGCCGGACAGGATGGTGTTTGCAAGAGATCGCCCCCGATTGCCTCGTACGCCAAATGATGGCGACGCGGCGGCCGGGCAAGCGGTCGATCAGAACGCGGTTTTCACGTCACTTCCGTGGCGAGGCCGGCGCTCGCCGCGCCCGCTTCAGGCCACGCAGCCGGCGGCCACGGCCGGCGCGGCGCGACCTTCGAACACCGGCTCGGGGATGCGCCAGCCGTAGCGCACCGCGGTCAGCTCGGCGAGGATGGACACGGCAATCTCCGGCGGCGTGCGCGCGCCGTTCTTGATGCCCACCGGCCCATGCAGCCGCGCCAGCTCGGCCTCGGCCAGGCCGAAGTGCTCGGCCAGGCGCTGCTTGCGCTTGGCCTGGTTGGCGCGCGAGCCGATCGCGCCGACATAGAAGGCGTTGGAGCGCAGCGCCTCCATCAACGCCAGGTCGTCGAGCTTGGGGTCGTGGGTCAGCGCGATCACCGCGGTGTGGGCGTCGGGCTGCAGCGCGACCACCGCGTCATCGGGCATCGCGCGCGTGCGCTGCACGCCGGGCAGGTCGGGCATGTACTCGTCGCGCGGGTCGCAGACGATCACCTGGTAGTCCAGCGCCTGCGCCATCTGCGCCAGGTACTGCGTCATCTGGCCGGCGCCGACGATGAACAGCCGCCAGTTCGGCCCATGCGTGGTGACCAGGCGCTGCTCGTCCAGCAGCACCACGTCGGCGCCATCGGCGGCGCCCAAGGTGACGGCGCCGCTGGCCAGCAGCAGTTCGCGGCGCACGCGCCGTCCTTCGCTGAGGGCGGCCAGCAACTCGTCGATGCGGCTGGCGTCGGACAGCGGCTCCAGCACGAGCTCCAGCGTGCCGCCGCAGGGCAGGCCGAAGCGCGCCGCCTCGTCGCCGCTGACGCCGTAGCGCACCACCTCGGCGCCGCCGGCGGCGAGCGCGTGCTCGCGCATGCGGGCAATCAGGTCGTCCTCGATGCAGCCGCCGGAGACCGAGCCGGCGATCTGCCCGTCGCCGCGCACCGCCACCACCGAGCCCACCGGCCGCGGCGCCGAGCCCCAGGTGCGCGTGATGGTGCCCAGCACCACCGCGTGGCCTTCGCGCCGCCAGGCCACCACCTGGCGCAAGACGTTGAGGTCGACGTTGTCCATGGCCACCGCCCGCTTCCTGTCTGACGAATCCGCAGGTTCGGAGTCTGCACCATCGCCGCCCGGCCCGCGCGCCGCGACCTCGGGTTTGCCCGGATGCCGATCCGGGCGGGCCCTAGGGTTTGCGAGTACGAGCCAGCAGCGGCCGCTGTTCATAGCATCCATGCGTCAACACGCCATCCAGCCCACGGAGACACCATGGCCCTGCTCACCTTGAAGGTCAACGGGCGCGAGGTTTCGCGCGACGTTCCACCCTCGACCCTGCTCGTCGAATTCATCCGCGAACACCTGCACCTCACCGGCACCCACGTCGGCTGCGACACCGCGCAGTGCGGCGCCTGCACCGTGCACGTGGACGGCCGCGCGGTGAAGAGCTGCAACACGCTGGCCGTGCAGGTGCAGGGCGCGGCGCTGACCACCATCGAAGGCCTGGCCGGCGCAGACGGCACGCTGCACCCGATGCAGGCCGCCTTCCGCGCCTGCCACGGGCTGCAATGCGGCTTCTGCACCCCCGGCATGGTGATGAGCGCGGTGGATCTCGTGCAGAACCACGACTGTTCCACTGAGGAACAGGTGCGCGCCGGCCTGGAGGGCAACATCTGCCGCTGCACGGGCTACCACAACATCGTCCGCGCGGTGCAGCAAGGCGCCGCGGGCATGAAGTAAGACGAGCGGAGCACCGACCATGAACGCACCCACCCCCGGTTTCATCGGCAAGTCGGTCGAGCGGCGCGAAGACACGCGCTTCCTCACCGGCAAGGGCCAGTACACCGACGACATCACGCTGCCCGGCCAGAGCTACGGCGTCTTCCTGCGCAGCCCCTACGCGCATGCGCGCATCACGCGCATCGACACCAGCGCGGCCGCCAAGGCCAGCGGCGTGCTGGGCATCTACACCGGCGAGCACTTCAAGGACATCGGCGGCCTGCCCTGCGGCTGGTTGATCAACAACATCGACGGCACGCCGATGAAGGAGCCCAAGCACCCGGTGCTGGCGGGCTTTGCAGGCGGCAAGGTGCGCTACGTGGGCGACCGCGTGGCGCTGGTCGTCGCCGACAGCGTGGACGAGGCCAAGGCCGCGGCCGCGCTGATCGAGGTCGACTACGAAGAGCTGCCCGCCGTCATCGACATGGCCGGCGCCGGCAGCGCCGCCTCGCTGGTGCACGACGACGCGCCGGGCAACCAGTGCTACCTGTGGCAGATCGGCGATGGCGACGGCGCCGACGCGGCCATCAAGTCCGCGGCGCACGTCAGCAAGCTCACGTTCCGCAACAACCGGCTGATCCCCAACGCGATCGAGCCGCGCGCCGCCAACGCCAGCTACAACGCGGCCGGCGACGAGTACACGCTGTACGTGGCCAACCAGAACCCGCACGTCGAGCGGCTGCTGATGTGCGCCTTCGTGCTGGGCATCCCCGAGCACAAGATGCGCGTCATCGCGCCCGACGTCGGCGGCGGCTTCGGCAGCAAGATCTTCCTGTACGGCGAAGAGACGGCGCTGGTCTGGGCGTCCAAGCAGGTCGGCCGGCCGATCAAGTGGACCGCCGAGCGCGGCGAGGCCTTCCTGTCCGACGCCCACGGCCGCGACCACCTCACCACGGCCGAGCTGGCGCTCGACAAGGACGGCACCTTCCTCGCCTTGCGCGTGCACACGCAGGCCAACCTCGGCGCCTACCTGTCGACCTTCTCGTCGGCGGTGCCGACCATCCTCTACGCCACGCTGCTGGCCGGCCAGTACCGCACGCCGAAGATCCATTGCACCGTGCAGGCCATGTTCACCAACACTTCGCCGGTGGACGCCTACCGCGGCGCCGGCCGGCCCGAGGCCACCTACGTGGTCGAGCGCATGGTCGAGACGGCGGCGCGCGAGCTGAACATCGACCCGGCCGAAATCCGCCGTCGCAACTTCATCAAGGAGTTCCCGTACGCCACGCCGGTCGGCCTGACCTACGACACCGGCGACTACGACGCGACGATGCGCCGCGCCATCGAGCTGGCCGACGTGAAGGGCTTCGAGGCGCGGCGCGCCGCCAGCGCGGCCAAGGGCTTGAAGCGCGGCATCGGCTACAGCGCCTACATCGAGGCCTGCGGCATCGCGCCCTCGTCGGTGGCCGGCGCCCTGGGCGCGCGCGCCGGGCTGTTCGAGGCCGGCGAGGTGCGCGTGCACCCCACCGGCAAGGTGACCATCTTCACCGGCAGCCACAGCCACGGCCAAGGCCACGAGACCACCTTCGCGCAGGTGGTGGCCGACAAGCTGGGCATCCCGATGGAAGACGTGAGCATCGAGCACGGCGACACCGGCAAGGTGCTGTTCGGCATGGGCACCTACGGCAGCCGCTCGCTGGCCGTCGGCGGCACGGCCATCATCAAGGCGGTCGACAAGATCATCGCCAAGGGCAAGAAGATCGCCGCCCACCTGATGGAGGCGGCCGACACCGACGTGGTCTACGAAGGCGGCCAGTTCAAGGTGGCGGGCACCGACAAGGCGGTGCCTTTCGCGGCCGTCTCGCTCACCGCCTACGTGCCGCACAACTTCCCGCACGACAAGCTGGAGCCCGGCCTCAACGAGAACGCCTTCTACGATCCCAGCAACTTCACCTACCCGGCCGGCACCTACATCTGCGAGGTGGAGATCGACCCCGCCACCGGCAAGGTGCGCATCGACCGCATGACCGCCTGCGACGACTTCGGCAACGTGATCAACCCGATGATCGTCGAAGGCCAGGTGCACGGCGGGCTGGCGCAAGGCATCGGCCAGGCGCTGCTGGAGCAAGGCGTCTACGACCCCGACAGCGGCCAGTTGCTGACCGGCAGCTACATGGACTACGCGATGCCGCGCGCCGACGACCTGCCCAGCTTCACCGTGGAAACCGCCAAGGGCACGCCTTGCACGCACAACCCGCTGGGCGTCAAGGGCTGCGGCGAGGCCGGGGCCATCGGCAGTCCGCCGTCGGTGATCAACGCGATCTGCCACGCGCTGGGCGTCAAGGACGTGCCGATGCCGGCCACGCCCTTCACCGTTTGGAAAGCCGCCCGCGAAGCCGCCGGCAACGCGGCCTGACCAGGAGCACACGCACATGCAAGCCTTCAACTACGAAACCCCCGCCTCGGTGGCCGACGCCGCCCGCGCCGCGGCCGCCGGCGCCAAGCTGATGGCCGGCGGGCAAAGCCTGCTGCCGTCGATGAAGCTGGGCCTCGCCGCGCCCGAGGCGCTGGCCGACCTCGGCGCGATCGCTGAACTCAAAGGCATCACCGTCGCCGGCGGTACGGTGAAGATCGGCGCCATGACCACGCACGCCGCGGTGGCCGCCAGCAAGGAAGTGCAGCAAGCCATTCCCGCGCTGGCCGCGCTGGCCGGCAACATCGGCGACCGCCAGGTGCGCAACCGCGGCACCATCGGCGGCAGCCTGGCCAACAACGACCCCGCGGCCTGCTACCCGGCGGCCGTACTGGGGTTGGGCGCCACCATCCACACCAACACGCGCGCCATCGCCGCCGACGACTTCTTCAAGGGCATGTTCGAAACGGCACTGGCCGATGGCGAAGTGATCACCGCGGTGAGCTTCCCCGTGCCCGAGAAGGCCGGCTGGCAGAAGTTCAAGCAGCCGGCCTCGCGCTTCTCGATCGTCGGCGTGTTCGTCAGCAAGGGACCTCAAGGCGTGCGCGTGGCGGTCACCGGCGCCGGGCCCGGCGTGTTCCGCGCCAAGGCGCTGGAAGGCAAGCTGGCGGCCAACTGGTCGGCCGCGGCGCTGAACGGTGCGACGGTCAGCGCCGAGGGGCTGAACAGCGACCTGCACGGCTCGGCCGAATACCGCGCGGCGCTGATCCCGGTGCTGGCGGCGCGCGCAGTCGGTTAAGCTGAGCCGCAGCGCCCGCAACGACGCCGCAGCCGCTGCGGCGTTTTCATTTCGATGACCCCCATCGTGAGCGACATCCCCGCCTCCATCGACGACACCGCCGCGCAACTGCTGGCGCACGACTACGTGGCCGACCGCCAGTTGGCCACCGTGGTCTTCCTGGCGCTGAAGCTGCAGCGGCCGCTGTTCCTGGAAGGCGAGCCCGGCACCGGCAAGACCGAGATTGCGCGCACCTTGGCGGCCATGCTCGGGCGCGAGCTGATCCGGTTGCAGTGCTACGAAGGCCTGGACCTGGCGAGCGCCGCCTACGAATGGAACTACGGCCGCCAGATGATGGAGATCCGCCTGGCCGAGCGCGAAGGCGTCTCGCGCGAAGCGCTGGGCGCCGAGCTGTTCAGCGAGCGCTTTCTCAACCAGCGCGCGCTGCTGCAAGCCATCGACCCGGCGCGCTCGGTGCCGCCGGTGCTGCTGATCGACGAGCTCGACCGCGCCGACGAGCCTTTCGAGGCCTTTTTGCTGGAAGTGCTGAGCGAGTTCCAGATCACCATTCCCGAGCTGGGCACGGTGAAGGCGAAGCACCCGCCGATCGTCATCCTCACCAGCAACCGCACGCGCGAGATCCACGACGCAGTCAAGCGCCGCTGTCTGTACCACTGGGTGGACTTCCCCGACGCGGCGCGCGAGTTGCAGATCCTGCAGCGCCGCGTGCCCGGCGCCGGCGAGGCGCTGGCGCGGCAGATCGTCGCCTTCGTGCAGCGCCTGCGCGAGATCGAGCTCTACAAGCTGCCCGGCATTGCCGAGACCATCGAGTGGACGCGCGCGCTGATGCAGCTCGACACCGTGGTGCTGGACCCGGCGGTGATCCAGCACACCCTGGGCGTGCTGCTGAAGTACCAGGACGACATCGTCAAGGTGCAGGGCAGCGAGATCGGCCGCATCCTCGACCAGGTGCGCACCGCCGCGCGCTGAACGCTCGATGCTGCCCGCGCGCCAGACCCCAGGCCGCCTGGCCGAGAACGTGATGCACTTCGCCCGCGTGCTGCGCGCCGCCGGCATGCCGGTGGGCAGCGACCGCGTGCAGTTGTCGCTGCAGGCGCTGCAGGTGGCGGGGCTGCAGCAGCGCGGCGACTTTCGCGCCGTGCTGGCGGCCTGCCTGTTGGACCGCATCGAGCACCGCGAGCTGTTCGACCAGGCCTTCGACCTGTTCTGGCGCGACCCCGACCTCGAAGGCCGCATGCGCGCGCTGCTGCTGCCCAAGGTGCACATCAAGGACGGCAAGCCGCCGGTGCCCGAGAACCGCCGCTTGGGCGAAGCGCTTTTCCCGCGCCAGGCCGACGAGCCGCCGCCGGAGCCGGCGCAAGAGCAGGTCGAGCTCGACGCGGCACTCACCTTCAACGACCGCGAACACCTGCAGAAGGCCGACTTCGAGACCATGACGGCCGACGAATGGCGCATGGCCAAGCGGCTGCTGGCCGAGCTGCGGCTGGCCTTCGAGCCCATCCTCACGCGGCGCAGCCGACGTGCCGCGCAGCCCGGCCGCGCCGACTGGCGCGCCACGCTGCAGGCCATGGCGCGCCACGGCGGCGAGCTGTGGAACCTGCGCTGGCGCAAAGCCCGCACCAAGCCGGCGCCGCTGGTGCTGCTGGCCGACATCTCCGGCAGCATGAGCCGTTATTCGCGCATGCTGCTGCACTTCGGCCACCTGCTGGGGCACGCCGATGCGCGCGTCGAGAGCTTCGTCTTCGGCACCCGGCTGACGCGCACCACGCGGCTGCTGAAAAGCCGCGACCCCGACCTGGCCGTCGGCCAGGTGGTGCGCGCGGTGGAAGACTGGTCGGGCGGCACGCGCATCACCACCAGCCTGCACGAGTTCAACCAGCGCTGGGCGCGGCGCGTGCTGTCGGGCCGCGCCACGGTGCTGCTGGTGTCCGACGGCCTGGAGCATGGCGACACGAAGGCGCTGGCCTTCGAGATGGAGCGCCTGCACAAGAGCTGCCGCCGCCTGATCTGGCTGAACCCGCTGCTGCGCTTCGAGCGCTTCGAGCCGCGCGCCGGCGGCATCAAGACCATGCTGCCGCACGTCGACCGCTTCATGCCGGTGCACAACCTGGCCAGCCTGCAGCAACTGGTCCACGTGCTGGCCGCCGACGACCGCCCGCCCCCGCCCCCACGCCGCCACTAACGAATCATGCAACTCACCAACCAACAGACCCTGCCCGTCAGCCAGGCCCAGGCCTGGGAGGCGCTGAACGACATGAGCCTGCTGCAGCAGGCCATCCCCGGCTGCGAGAGCATCACCGCCACCGGCGAGAACCAGTACGAGGCGCTGGTGACGGCCGCCGTCGGCCCGGTGAAGGCCAAGTTCAAGGGCAAGCTGCGGCTGGAGGACATCCAGCCGCCGCAGTCGTACAAGCTGGTGTTCGAAGGCCAGGGCGGCGCCGCCGGCCATGGCAAGGGCAGCGCCGACATCCGGCTGGAAGCCGCGGGCCCGCGCGAGACCGTGCTGCACTACACCGCCAACGCCAGCGTGGGCGGCAAGCTGGCGCAGATCGGCTCGCGCCTGGTCGACATGGCCGCGCAGAAGATGGTCACCGAGTTCTTCGAGACCTTCAAGGCCAAGCTGCAGGAGAAGTACGGCGTGGCCGCCGCCGCGCCCGCCGAAGCCGCGCCGCCCGCCGGGCTGCTGTCGCGGCTGGCGGCGTGGTTGCGCCGCGTGTTCGGCGGCTGACCGCCGGGCGCGTCGCGAACTCCTGTCAGGAAATCTCCCTTTATTCGATCGATCGGGCCGGCCGCCGGCGCCGGAGACTGCGGCTGCCGCGTTGGCTGCTGCCGCTTGTTCGCGGGCGGCGCCCCGGGCCCCAACCCCGTCGTCAACCTTCAAGGAGTACAGCCCCATGCTGTCGGCAATGACCGTGTCCAAACGCCTGTACCTGGGCTTTGGATTGATCCTGGCCATCCTCATGGCCGTGACCGCCGTCGCGGTCGTCAAGGTGCAGATCATCAACGATGCCCTGCGCACCAACAGCGAGCAGTACGCCGCGGTGCAGCGCTTCGCGATCAACTTCCGCGGCTCGGCGCACGACCGCTCGATCGCCGTTCGCGACGTGGTGCTGAGCGCCAGCCCGGCCGACCGCCAGCGCGAGGTGGCCGCCATCGAGCAGTTGGCCGCGTTCTACGCCAAGTCGGCCGGCCCGCTGGAGGCGCTGATCGGCGCACCCGGCGCCTCGCCCGAACTGGCCCGCCTGTACGAGGCGATCAAGGACATCGAGCGCCAGGCCGTGGCCAGCACCGAGGCCGTGATCAACGCGGTCAACAAAGGCGACTCGGCCGCCGCCTACCACGCGCTGTGGACGCAGGCCAAGCCGCAATACGTGCAGTGGCTGGCGTCGATCAACAAGCTGATCGACTTCGAGGAAGCGCGCATCCAGAACGCCAACCAGACCGCGATGCAGCAGGCCGCCAGCTTCCTGTCGGTGATGCTGGTGGCGCTGGTGCTGGCGCTGCTGGCCGGCGCGGCGCTGGCCTGGCGCATCACGCACAGCATCCTGGCGCAACTGGGTGCCGAGCCCAGCGCGCTGGGCGACGCCGCGCGCCGCGTGGCCGACGGCAACCTGAGCCCGGTGCCGGGCGCCGCCAAGGCACCGGCGGGCAGCGTGCTGTCGTCGCTGGGCACCATGCAGGCCAGCCTGGCGCGGCTGGTGGGTGAGGTGCGCAGCGCGTCGGACTCCATCGCCACCGGCTCGCAGCAGATCGCCGCCGGCAACTCCGACCTGAGCCGCCGCACCGAGGCCCAGGCCAGCAACGTGCAGCAGTCCACCGCGTCGATGCAGCAGTTGTCGCAGACCGTGCAGGTCAACGCCGACACCGCCGCCGAAGCCGACCGCATGGCCGGCGGCGCCTCGGCCGCGGCCGCCAAGGGCGGCACCGTGGTCGGCCAGGTGATCACCACGATGCAGGACATCTCGGCCTCGTCGCGCAAGATCTCCGACATCATCGGCGTCATCGACGGCATCGCGTTCCAGACCAACATCCTGGCGCTCAACGCCGCGGTGGAAGCGGCGCGCGCCGGCGAGCAGGGCCGCGGCTTCGCGGTGGTGGCCGGCGAGGTGCGCGGCCTGGCCCAGCGCAGCGCCGAGGCGGCGCGCGAGATCAAGGACCTGATCGGCAGCAGCGTCGACAAGGTGGAGAACGGCACCCGGCTGGTGGCCGACGCCGGCCGCAGCATGGACGAGATCGTGACCCAGGTGCGCGAGGTCAGCGCGCTGATCGGCCGCATCTCCGGCGCCACCGGCGAACAGGCCAACGGCATCCTGCAGGTGGGCGAGGCGGTGACCCAACTCGACCGCGCCACGCAGCAGAACGCCGCGCTGGTGGAACAAAGCGCCGCGGCCGCCGAAAGCCTGCATCAACAGGCGCAGCGCCTGGCCGAGACGGTCAGCGTGTTCAAGCTGCAGTTCGCGCCGGCGGCCGCGGTGGCCGGAACGGCGGCGCAAGGCTGAACGAGGCCGAGATCCGCGGCGAGGTGATCGAACAGGGCGCCATGGCGCGCAGGTTGCGCGTCATGGCCACTCGTCTGGTCACGGCACGGCGGCCAGCAGTTCGAAGACCGAACAGACGACCGGCATGTCCTCGCTCGGCTCGCGCCCGATGCGACGGCACTCACGCGAGAAGAACCGCCAGTGGCCCTGGCTAGGCGTCATTGCTTTGCATCGAGCGGAGCTTGAGCCAACTGGTGAGCGCCGCGACGCCCGGCGCCAACCAGAGCGCGAGCCAGAGCCCGGCCAGAACCGCCAGCGCCAGCGAGTCGGCACCCGAGCGGGTCACCCAGTAGATCACCGCCAAGGCGATGGCCGTGATCGCAAGCGCCGAAGCGACGTAGCCGAGCATGAGTTGCAACAGGAACACGCGGAAGAACGGCCCCGACGGCACGCCGACCAAGCGCAGTCTCCCATGGCGAAAGACGAGCCAGCAGAGCACGGCGGCGACAGCGACGGCCGCGGCCACCAGCTGAACCCAGAACCCGGTCGTCCATGCGGCCCGGCCTCGAACGAAGAGCACCAGGATGACCGAGCAAGCGAGCGCGCTGAGTGCGAACACCACGCGAAGCGTGTGAGCGGGAACCGCCATGACTACCGGCTTCCGAGCGCGCCGTCGCGCGACACGCACACGTTGGCGGCAGCACCAACGACGAGGCAAACCCGCGCGACGACGTCGGCGAGGAAGACACGGCCAAGCTGCGCGTCGTAGGTGCCGACCGACCAGGCGAGGTAGAGAAACGACACCACGCTCACGAAGCCCGCGATGAACGCAAGCAGCTGGAAGGCACCGCGGAAGGCCGCGAAGAGGAGAAACACGCCGAGGCCGCTCGCAGCAAACCGCGCGAGTTGGCGTCCGGCGAAAGGCTAGGCCGCAATGAGTTGCAGATAGTTGAAGCAGCCGGCTCTGCGGACCTCGAGTCTGAACGAACCATCTTTCACGGCGTTGCAGGCGCTTCCGAGTTCGAGCATCTTCTCTTCATTCCTGGTGATCATCCACCAATCCATGATGGCCTCGCAGTAACCAAGATTCGCTGCGTCGGGAGCCAGATTGGCAACGATGCATTTTCCACCTGGCAGGGTCAGCGCAAGCATCTTGTCGAGAACCGCATTGGCGTGTTTGTCAACGAGATAGTCGAAAAGGCCCAGGGAGTACACCAAGTCTCCCGGGCCAGCCGTGGCCAGTTCATCCTTGACCACGTTTCGACGGATGGGTTTGAAGGCAATGGAACCGGCACACTTCCTTGCTTGCTCGAGTGAGGCTGGATCGAGGTCGATCGCCGTGAACGACACGATCTGCGTTCGGGTGGATTCCGACAATGCTTCAAGCTCGCGGGCATGGCCCGACGCCACCGAAATTGCCGTGATGGGGCGGCGCGCGGCCATGACTTCGATCTCGTCGCGCAGGAGTTCGACGCGCTCCCTTGCCGACCTGGACTGCTTCGCCCCGAACGTTGCCGCGTAGATGCTGCTCGCGATCGGACCCGCAGCCTCGATGTGAGCGTGGATGGATTCGTGGCCATACGCGAAGTCCATCAACGTCGCGTCGCCGGGGTAGCCACGCGGCTTGACGAGTCCCCAGCGCGTGTACGGATCCATGCTCAGGAAGAAGCGCCAGGATCTGATCAATGGCGACGCCCGGACCAGGGTGCGCCACTCATCGTACGGCGTCGCCGCCCTCAGCTGTTCGAGTGCCGCCATGAACGGCTGGACGTGTTCCGTGGAAGGAACCGCGAAGTGGTCGAGGCTCGTCAAAATTTTCTCCCCCGTCATGTTGTTGTTGCCGAGAGCAAAAGCGTGCTGCCCGGCATGACGCCTTGAAGCACCGTTTCGCATCACGGCGCTTGCCACTTTAGGGAGAGTTTGCTGAAGCAGCGTCAACAAGAGAGATGAGTGGAGGGACGAGCCTTTCGACCTAAGGCAACGCTGCAAAAGGTCAGCCGCTCGCGTCAATTGGACGTTATCAACCGATGAAGCAGCAAACCCTTGCGATGGCCGCCGACCAAGGCGAGAACTTCGAGCGGTTCCGCCGCCCGACGCGGCGCGACGAGTTCCTGGCGACGATGGAGCGCGTGGTGCCTTGGGACGACCTGTGCGCGGT
>Ga0102832_1000235_pt1 | contig 127762 bp, 123 predicted proteins | sample EBPBio282013_DNA_FD_88942 | JGI IMG/M metagenome (GOLD analysis project Ga0102832, IMG submission 88942) | Wastewater treatment Type I Accumulibacter community from EBPR Bioreactor in Madison, WI, USA - Reactor 2_5/28/2013_ DNA (Illumina Assembly) | ecosystem: Engineered > Bioreactor > EBPR >... | reverse complement strand
TTTGCGGGATCGATTCATTCTGTCTGCCCACTTCGCGCGCAGGGCCCGCTCAGCTTCGGCGCGCGGTGGGGATCTATCGCGCCAGTTACATCATTCATGAAGTGATGGTGTGGCTGGGAGCGTGGTTGTGCGGCGTGCTGAAAAGCTATTGCTCGCGGCGATTTTGCTGGCTTGCGCGGCGCTCCGCTTCTGGCCGCTGCAATTCGATTACTTTCATCCGGATGAAACGATCGCGGTCGGTGTGGCGCACCATCTGGTCGAGCGCGGAACGCTCGATACCAATTGGAAGAACGCCGACCTTCCGCCCGACTTCAAGCTGCCGCAGTATAACTTTTCCGGCTACATGCTGAGCGCCGGCGCCGTTGACGGCGTGTTGAAAACCGTCACCGGGCGCGAGACGCGAAATACGCTTTGGGCGCTGCGGTTGTGGAGCGCGATGCTCGCGCTTGGCGTCGCCGCGTTGACGTTCATGGCCGCGCGCAGGTTCTTCGGCGTTCCGACAGCCCTTGTTGCAACCGCCCTGGTCGCGGTCAATCCGCTGCTGGTGCAGGACGGATTCTACGCCCGGCCCGAACCCTTCGTCACGGCGCTCACCTTGATAGTGATTCTGGGCGGACCGCGCCGGGCGCCCCTGTTCTGGCGCGTGTTCGCGGCGGCCGTGATCGCAGGAGTGCTGATCGCGACGAAAATCTCCCTCATCGCACTGCTGCCCCTGCTGTTCCTGCCCGAACGCGAGGATGCGCCGTACGGCGCGTATGTCCGATGCGCGCTTAAGGAAGCCCCCATCCGTGCGGTAGCGGTGCTTGCGGGTGGCACGGCGGGTTTCATGGCCACGGCGCCCTTCGCGATATTGAACCAGGCGGACTATATGGAAGGCCTCGCGTTCCTGCTGCGGCAATATAACGCGCCGCAATGGCCCTATGGCTTGGGCGAGGCGTCCACACCGGCGCGTCTTGCTTACGTTGTGTCCTACTTCGGCGCGACCGCGGGGGCGCTCACATTGATCATGGCCGTTGCCGGCGCCGCCTGGACGGCGGCCGCGCGAAATTTCCGCGCGCTCGGCGTTTTCCTATGCTGTTTCGCTTTCGCGGTCTGGTTCGCGACCTATCCCACGTTCTTCGAGCGCAACTTCAGTCACATCGTTCCCGTCGCCTTGATCTTCGCGGCGTACGACATTGTTTGCCTGGCCGCGCGCCTTCCGCGCGCGGCACTACGGATCGCCGCCGTCCTCACTGTTTTTGTGATCGCGGCTTATCCGGCGGCGCGCATGACCTATCTGCTGCTCGCGGAAGAAGTCAGCGGCCAAAGCTGGCGGGATCTCGGTGCGTTGCGCCATGCGCTGACAACAACCTATGACGCGGAACTCACAATCCTCGACGCGCGCGAGGACTATAAAAATCTTGAAGATGGGAACTTTCGCCTGTGCGGCCGCTGGCTGATCGAGATGCCGCACTATCACGGCATACGTAGCGACGCCGCGTTGACCCAGGTTGCCGCCGCGACGGGATTCAAGGAGGTGGGGCGCTTTACGTCGCACTTCGCCTATGTGCCGACCAGCAGCTTGCACACTTACGTCATGCCGACGCGGGTCTATCTTTTCCGGGACAACGAGGCCGATGCATGCGAACCGCAGACAGATGTGGCCGACCCGCGCAGTGCGGGCGCGGCGCTTCCGCTGCGGAACGTCGACGCGGAGCCAGCCTGGACCAAGGGCGGCGCCTATCCGACCTACGTCGGTTTCGCTCCTGAGATTTATTATGGCACATGGTCGTGGGTCGGCGGCCCGCCCACGGGAACGCTACGCATTACAGCCGACGTGAGTGGACAGACAGAGGTGTTGTTGCCTTATCTGACGGGCGCCGATGCGCACGCGCAGTCCGTGCGAATCACGGAGCGGACGACCGGCGCGGAGATCCTGAAACTCGCGCCGCTTCCCGCATCGGCGAGATGGAGCTATCGGCGTGTGGCCCTTCCATCCGGCACAGATGAAATCATCATCGAAGCCACAGATGCCGGCGCGTCAGCGACGGAGTGGTATGCGATCGCGCCGCCGCTGGCGGCGGTGAAAGGCCGCTGACTTACGCCGCCTGTGTTTTCAGCGGCACGGGTTCACGGATCGGCAGATTGGTAAGGGCCGCTGCCGCGGCGAGGATCGCATCGACATACCACATCCACTGGTAATTGCCGGTGGAGGCGAAGGTCAGGCCGCCGAGCCAAGCGCCGAAGAAGCCGCCAACCTGGTGCGAAAGCAAAGTCATCCCAAACAGCGTCGCGAGATAACGCGTGCCGAACAGCTTGCCGACGATCGTCGCGGTGGGCGCAACGGTGGCGAGCCACGTCGCGCCGAGACCTGCCGCGAAGATGTAGAAGGTCAGTGCCGTTTTTGGCGCAAGCAGATAGGCGAGAATCAGCGCCGTGCGCGAGGCGTACATCACGAACAGCACATGCTTGCTGCGGTAGTGGCCGGTCGCCCAGCCGGCGACGAGGCTGCCGGCGACATTCGCAAGACCGATGATCGCCAGCGACCAGCTCGCCACCGAGGGCGTCATGCCGCACAGAGCGATTTCGCCCGGAAGATGCGTGACGAGAAAGGCGATGTGGAAGCCGCAGGTGAAGAAGCCCGCATGAACGAGAATGTAGTTCCGGTCGCCGAAGGCTTCTTTGATGGCGGCGCTGAGGTTCGACGGCCCCTGCGTAACGGCCTGCGCGACCATTGCCGCTGGTTTACGCAACATCCACGCTAACGGTACCGCCGCGAGGGCGGCAACGGCGGAAAGCCACATCGCGCTCGCCCACCCCGCGCCGGCGATAATGGTTTGCAGGATCGGCGCGAACACGAACTGACCGAACGACCCGCCGGCGTTGGAGATCCCCGCGGCCAGGCCGCGCTTGGCGGCCGGTACACGGTGAGAGAGTGCCCCCATGATGACCGACAGGCTCGCGGCCCCCGCACCCGCGGCGGACAATATCCCAATGGTGAGGATGAGCCCCAAGGTAGAGTCCGTGAACGAGGTTAGCGCGGATCCGATCGACAGCGCGATGAGACCGGCGGCCATGACGCGGCCCGGCCCATAACGGTCCGCCATTGCGCCCGCGACAGGCTGGATCGCGCCCCAGCTGAACTGACCGATGGCGAGCGCCAAGCTGATGGACGCGATGCCGAGCCCGGTGCTCTTGTCGATCGGCGCGACAAAAAGACCGGTGGTCTGACGAATACCGATGGTCACGAGCAGCATGGCCGCGGCGGCGCCGGCGGCGAGATGCCAGGAGGTCTGGGATTGGGACGGGTTCATGGCGCGCAACGTTATCCGATTTCAAAGCTGCCCCGGCCCCGCTATTCACGCGGGCGAGCCATGCATACGCGCTCTATGCCCTTGAGCGAGCTACAATATCCCCTGTACAACAGACCCACACAAGCCGTTAGGACAAGCGCGTGAGCGAGCGGGATCTGGTTTCCGTCGTCATTCCCATCTTCGACGAGGCCGAGAATGTCGGCCCGCTGGTCGCCGCGTTGATCCCGGCGTTGGACGCGCTTGCGCGTCCCTACGAAGTGATCTTCATCGACGATGGTTCGCAGGACGGGACCGCTGATGCCCTCGCCAAGGCCGCGTCTGACAACGCGAACATCCGGGTCATTACCTTCAAGCGTAATTTCGGCCAAACCGCCGCCATGATGGCCGGCATCGATCATGCCAAGGGCGCGGTGATCGTACCCATGGACGGCGATCTGCAGAACGATCCCGCCGACATTGGTCCGTTGCTCGCCAAACTCGACGAAGGCTACGGCGTTGTCTCCGGCTGGCGCCGCGACCGCAAGGACACGTACCTGACCCGCATCTTGCCCAGCAAGCTGGCGAACGGCCTGATCAGCTGGGTTTCGGGCGTGAAGCTGAAGGACTACGGCTGCACCTTGAAGGCCTACCGCCGCGAGGTGCTGGAAGGCTTTCGCCTCTATGGCGAGATGCACCGCTTCGTGCCGATCTACGCAAAATGGCAGGGCGCGCGGATCACCGAACTGCCGGTCAAGCATCACCCGCGCACCAAGGGCAAATCGAAGTACGGGCTCGCGCGCATCTTCAAGGTGATGCTCGATCTGCTCGTGGTGAAGTTCCTGACCCAGTACGAAACCAAGCCGATCTATATCTTCGGCACGGTCGGCCTGTTCTTCTTCTTTGTCTCGTTTTTCGCGGGCACCTACGCGCTTTACCTGAAATTCGTCGAGGCGACGGCCTTCATCTCGACGCCACTGCCGCTCCTCTTCACCCTCGGGTTCATCACCGGCACCATGTGCATCCTCATGGGCCTGCTCGCCGAGGTCCTCGTGCGCATCTATTACGAAGCGCAGAACAAGACGCCTTACACCGTGAAGGACCGCACCAATGTGGGCGGCGCCTCCTTCGGTTTCGCGCCGCCGCCGGGCGACGCGCGGCGCGTTTCCTAAATTATGTGCGGCATCGCAGGGTTCGTCGGCGAAGGGACGGCGGCCGATCTGAAGGCGATGGCCGACGCCATCATCCACCGCGGACCCGACGGCGAAGGTTACTTCGCCGATCAGCATGTGCCGGTGTTCCTGGCGAGCCGGCGCCTCGCGGTAGTGGACCTTCCCGGCGGCGCGCAGCCCATGTGGGACAGCACGGGCGATATCTGCGTGGTCTTCAACGGGGAGATCTACAATCACCGCGCCCTGCGCACGGAGCTTGAAACCCTCGGTCACAAGTTCCTCACCGATCACTCCGATACCGAAGTCCTCCTGTACGGCTTCAAGGCCTGGGGCCTGGACCTGTTCGTCCGCCTGAATGGAATGTTCGGCCTTGCGATTTACGATCGCCACCGCAAGACAGTGGTGATCGCGCGGGATCGCTTCGGCGAGAAGCCGTTGTTCTACGGCACCAAGACCGGCGCGCTGGCGTTCGCTTCCGAGATCACGGCGCTGCGCAAGCATCCGACCTATCGTGACGCCGTGCCCTCGAAACTGAGCCTGATGAAACTCTTCGCCCACGGTTTCTTCCCGGGCGAACACACGCCATACGAAGCGATCAAAAAGCTTCCGGCCGGACATATGATGATCGTGAACGCCGCCACCGGCGCGCGCGAGATCAAATGTTATTGGACCTTCGGCATTGATCCCAACACGCCGTCGGGATCCCCCGACGACTGGGCGGCCGAGCTGGAGTCCAAACTGCGCAGGGCCGTGATCTCGCGCATGGAAAGCGATGTGCCGCTTGGGATCTTCCTGTCGGGCGGCGTGGATTCCAGCGCGGTCTTGAGCTTCGCGGCCGACGCGCGCCCAGCCGCGAGCATCGAAACCTTCTCGATCGGCTTCAAGGAAAAGAGCTACGACGAGTCCGCTTACGCGGCCCATGTCGCCAGGCACATCGGCAGCACGCATCGTCGCGAGGTCTGTGACCTGACCGGCGCGCAAAATATGTTGCCCACCCTGCTCTCGCGCATGGACGAGCCGCTCGGCGATCCTTCGCTTCTGCCCACGTCGCTGCTGTGCGCGTTCGCACGCAAGCATGTGACGGTGGCCTTGTCGGGCGATGGCGGCGACGAACTGTTCGCGGGCTACGATCCATTCAAGATGATCCAGCGCGCCGAGATTTATGACAGCCTGATGCCGCGCCCGATCCATCAGGCTGTGCGCATGATGGCGGCGCGGCTGCCGCTGTCCGATACGAACATGAGCCTCGACTTCGTGCTGAACCGCGGGCTGATGGGCCTCAAGCGCCGCCCGGCGCTGCGCAATCCCGTGTGGCTGGCCCCGCTGCAGGGCGACGAGATCGAAGACCTGTTCCAGACGCCCGTGAGCGAGGAAGAGCTCTACAGCGAGGTGATCGCGGCCTGGGACGCCTCGCGCGCGGCCAACGCCGTGGACCGCGCCATGGAGTTCTACACACGCTTTTATCTCACCGACGACATCCTGGTGAAAACCGACCGCGCGAGCATGCGCGTCTCCCTGGAAGCACGCGCGCCGTTCCTGGAGAATGAACTGGTCGATTACGTGCGGCGCCTGCCCTGGCAGGTTAAACTGCGCGGCAATGTCGCAAGCGGCTATACGACCAAATGGATCCTGAAGCGGACCCTGGCCCACCGCCTGCCGGCGGAGATTTTGTCGCGCAAGAAGCAGGGTTTCGGGATTCCGCTGACGTCCTGGCTGCGCGGATGGTCGCCGCCGGAGAAACATGTGCCCTTTGTGAGTGACATGGCCCTGCGCGCACGCTGGGAGATGCACAAGAACCGCACGCGCGATGATCGCCGCGCGCTGTGGTGTTGGCTGGCTTTGGCGTACGGGCTCAATTGAGCCGATCGCGGCCCGCGAGATCAATGATCAGTCCCGCTACGGCGCCGATCACCGTAAGCCCCAGCAGGACTAGAGACAACGCGAAGGCGCCCGCTTCGGGTCCGCCGAGATAACCGATCGCGCCTACTAGCGAGGCTTCGCGCACGCCGATGCCGGCGATTGAGATCGGCACCAGCAGGACGATGGAACTGAAGCCGACCACCACCGTCCAGCCGGCGATGGGAAGGTCTATGCCAAGCCGCATGCCGACAAGCGCCGTGATCGCGACACACAGGGCCTGGAACATGAGTCCCAGGAGCAGCGCATAGGATAGGCGCCCCGGCTGCATCGAAGCGCGGCGCCAGGCCGCGAGTGACGGCCCGAAACGTCCGAGCCACGCCGGGACCGGAAGCAGAATGGCGCCGGCGAGGATGGCGATGGCGCCCCCGAGCGCGAGGACCGTCGCTGCGATGACCGGCTGGTCGAAGGTCGTGGCGTCGATCCCGATAGCGAGGGCGACAAGGACCAGAAGCGCGAAGATGCCGACGATCTTGTCCACCGCGACAGCGGCCAGAATCGCGCTGATATCGCCGCCCTTCTGCATCCGTGCGAGACGGACCGCTTTCACCGCATCCCCCGCCAGCTGCCCTGGCAACGCGACGCCATAGAGCACGCCGATCATGGTAAAGCGCCAGGACTGCCAGAGGGAGAGATCCGGGAGGAAGACTTGCAGCTTCACCGCATTGACGGCATGGGCGAGGAAATAGAGCAAAACGGCAAGGGCGATGGCGCCGGGGTCCAACGTCATCGCAGCCGTTAACGCTTCGCCCAGCGGAATACGCGCGATGACGAACCACAAGAGCCCGGCGCCGATGACGGCCTTCAGTGCAAAAAGAAGAGCGGGGCGCATAAGGAGTTCTCGTGGGTGAATCCCAAGCTTCAGTGTATTAGGCTGAGCAGATTCAAACTACTACCCCTCATCCGATCTCCCGTGACCCCGCGCCGCATCCTGTTCATCAACTATGAATACCCGCCCGTGGGTGGCGGCGGTGGCAATGCCATGCGCCATATCGCGCGCGAGATGGCCCGGCGTGGACACGCGCCTTTCGTGCTGACCGCCGCCCAAGGACGCCTGCCGCCCATCGACGTGACGGACGGGGTGACCGTACGGCGTATCCCCGCATTCCGGCGCCGTGTGGAACGCAGCGCGATCCCGGAGATGCTCGCATTCATGGTGTCCTCGATGCTCGCCGCGCCGGGTTACGCGCGCCAGTGGCGCGCCGACGCGGCAATCGCGTTCTTCACCCTACCCTGCGGCCCGACCGCTTCACTGCTCAAACGCACGAACGGCCTTCCCACCATCGTCGCACTGCGCGGCGGTGATGTGCCGGGCTTCGACCCCCTCACCATGAAGACCTACCACGCGCTCACGGGTGGCCTAATCAAGTGGTTATGGCATGACGCGGACGCGGTGATCGCCAACTCGGAAGGTCTCGCGGACATGGCGCGGGCACATGATCCCAAGCAACAGGTCGGCGTCATCTCGCAGGGCGCCGACACCGCCGGGATCGCGGCGAAGACGACTTACCCGGTGCGTGAAATCGTGGAGCTGCTCACCGTCGGCCGCCTTGCTGTCCACAAGGGGCTCGACGTGCTGCTCACCGCCCTCGCCCAATTGGCGCCCGATCTGTCTTGGCGACTGTCCATTGTCGGCGACGGACCGGAACGGGCGGCACTCAACGCACAGGTCTCGCGCCTGGGGTTGACGGCGCGCGTGACGTTCAAGGGGTGGGCGAAGCGCGACGCCCTGCCCGCGATCTATCGCGACACCGACCTGTTCCTACTGCCCTCGCGCGAGGAAGGAATGGCGAACGTACTGATGGAGGCGATGTGCGCGGGGCTGCCCAGCATCGCAACGCGCATCGCCGGCAGTAGCGAAGCCGTGATCGACAGCGAAACAGGGTTGCTCGTTCCCTCGGAGGACGCCCCTGCCCTCGCCCGGGCGCTCGAAGCGCTGATCCGCGATCCGGCGGCGCGCGAGCGCATGGGCCGGGCGGCGCGCGCGCGTGTCGAGCAGACCTATAGTTGGCCGGTGATAACCGATCAGTGGCTCGACATTGTCGAGCGCATCATCCAAAAACAGGGCGCATGAGTACACGGGCACCTGATGTGGACTACAACGCCGTCTGGACTGGCGCATGGGACGACATGCGCCGCTACGGGCCCATGGCGCGTCATTCGCGCCGCCTGATGCGGCGCATGACGGACGACTTGAATCCAGCCTCGATTCTCGACATCGGCGGCGGCGAGGGCTCCCTACTTCAAGTCCTCGGCGCGGCGCATCCGCACGCGAAGATGATGGGCACAGATCTTGCGGCGACGGCCGTCGATCTCGCGCGTAAACAAATGCCGCAGGCGGAATTCGCCGTGCTGGACGTGGTGAAAGACCGCCTGCCGCGCAGCTTCGATCTCATCGTCTGCGCCGACGTGGTCGAGCATATCGACGACGATCAAAGCGCACTGGACAATATGGCGGCGATGACCAATGCCGGCGGACATGTCGTTGTCGCGACTTTGCAAGGGCGTATGCGCGATTTCGAGAAAGACGTGGGCCATGTGCGCAACTACATCCCAGGGGAACTCGAAGAAAAGATGCGACGCGCCGGTCTGGTCGTCGATCGTGTGATCGCCTGGGGCTTTCCATTCTACTCGCCGCTCTATCGCGACGTCCTCGACATGGTGGACAGCAAAGGCACGACCGGAAAATTTGGACTCGTGCGGCGGCTGATCTGCCATGGGCTCTATACGCTGTTCCTTCTCAATCGTCATACGCGCGGTGACTATCTGTTCGTGCGGGCGCGCAAACCGTGATCACCTTGCGCATTCCTCGGATCGAGACGTCCCGGTTACGTCTTCGCGAATTCGTGGAAGGCGATATCGAAACCATGGTGAAAATCGCCGAAGACCCCGAGACCTCGCGCTTCATCACCAACGACGGACTCCCGAAAGACCGCGAACACGCCTGGCGCACCATGACCAATCTCATGGGCCATTGGGCCTTGCGCGGTTACGGCATGTGGGCGGTGGAGGAGAAGGCCAGCAACCGCTTCGCCGGTTACGTCGGCCCGTATTTCCCCGAAACATGGCCTGACAAGGAGATCGGCTGGACCATCGCCAGGGAATTCTGGGGCCGCGGCTTCGCGACCGAAGCCGCGCGCATCGCGCTGGAATATGCGCGCGATACGTTGGAATGGACAAAAGTCATACACGTCATCCACCCGGACAATTGGCGCTCGATCGCCGTGGCCGAACGGATCGGCTCAAAGCGCGTCGGCCAGTGGATGCGCGGCGGAAAGCCGCTGCATCTGTACGGCCAGGATTTGGGCGGTTAAGACGCATTCGCTTTAGGAATGCGAAGCGTTCCGAATTCACACAAAAATGCCAGCGCGGCGTTGACCGCGGCGTGATGTTTCGCCGATAACAAGCGCGGCGGTCTGCAAGGAGAAGTCACATGAAGGGCGACAAACAAGTCATCGCGTTCTTGAACGCCGTGCTGAAGAACGAGCTGACGGCGATCAATCAATATTTCCTGCATTCGCGCATCCTGAAGCAGTGGGGCATGAACCGCCTTGCGGCGAAGGAGTACGAAGAGTCCATCGATGAAATGAAGCATGCGGACAAGCTGACGCAACGCATCTTGTTTCTCGAAGGTCTTCCGAACCTGCAGGACCTTGGCAAGCTGATGATCGGCCAGGACGTGATGGAAATCATCAAGTCGGATCTCGGCCTTGAGAACGCGGGGGTGCCTGTACTGAAGGACGCCATCGCGCACTGCGAGAAGGTGGCCGACTACATCAGCCGTGAATTATTCGAGCACATCCTCGAGTCAGAGGAGGAGCATATCGATTGGCTGGAGACACAGCTCGATATGATCGAACGCATGGGCCTGCAGAACTACGTGCAGCTCCAGTGTTCGCCGGAAGATAAGGATTAGAAGAGACGAGAGCTTTTGTTTGGCCGCGTTTTTCTCGCCGAGCCGTTTTCCACCTCGGCGAAAAACGCGCCTTACTCGGCGGCCTGAAGCAGGGCCGGGCGGGCGACGTCGTCGATCAGATCCTGGGCCATGCAGGTGCAGTGGCCGCAGTTAATTTCCATGCCGAAAATCCGATAGGCGTCCGCGACGGTGCGGGCGCCCTGTTCGGTCGCACTGATGATCTGTTGGTCCGTGAGGGCGTTACAGATGCAGACGTACATGCCGGCTCGGCGCTCCCAAATAGCATTGCGAATCAGTCGCAGGGATCAATCTATTGTCATTGCGAGTGATTTGCAAGTGCTCTTTGTGCGCGCCTCAGCGATCTAAAATTATATCAGAGATAATTTTTAGATCGCATTTATCGGTTCTTTTGGAGCAATGCCCCATAGAACCCGTCCAACCCGCCCCATTCCGGCCAGTGCGCGGGGAGTGTCCCGAGGTCGCCGGCCCCGTCGATGAACTGGGCATCGCCGACGGCATCCTTGGGAAGGGCGACGTGGGTCAGCGTCGCATCGGCGGCGCACACCGCCGCGACCACCGCGCGCCGCTCCTCGGGCTGCAGCGAGCAGACACTATAGAGGATATAGCCGCCCGGCCGGACCATGGCCGCCGCAGCACGCAACAAATTCGTCTGCGTCGCCGCGAGGCTCTTGGGATCGAGCGCGGTTTTCAGCACGGGAAGATCGGGGTGACGACGGATCGTGCCCGTCGCCGTACAGGGCGCGTCGAGCAGTACCGCATCGGCTGGTTTAGCTGGACGCCACGTCAGCGCGTCGGCTTCCACGACCTCGGCGGTAAGTTTGAGGCGCGTGAGATTCTCGCGCAGCAGGGAAAGGCGGACGCCGGCGATATCGACGGCGGTGACCTTATGGCCGGCGGCGGCGAACTGCGCGGTCTTGCCGCCCGGCGCCGCGCAAAGATCGATGACGTCATGCGCGCCGGCGCCCAACACATGCATAAGCGCTTTGGCCGGCAACGCCGCCGCCGCGTCCTGCACCCACCAGGCGCCATCCGCGAAACCCTTTAGATCCTGCACACGCCCCGCATCGGTCAGGCGCAGACTCCCTGTCGGCAGTATTTCCGCGCCGAGGTCCGCAGCCCACTGCCGCAGATCGCCGGCATCCTTCAGCGACAGATCAAGCGGCGGTTCCTTGAGGTGCGCCTCCGCGATCGCGCGCGCCGACGCGGCGCCATAAGCGCCTTCCCAGCTGTTCCAAAGAAACGCCGGCGTATCGAGACGCGCCGCGTCCTGCGCCGCCACAAGCGCCGCGCCTTTCTCGGACACGCGCCGGAGCACTGCGTTCACAAAGCCCGACGCCGGCCCGTAGCCTTGTTTGGCCAAGGCGACACTCGTCGCCACCGCCGCATGCGGCGGCGTGCCGAGGAACAAAAGCTGCGCCGCACCCAGGCGCATGATGTCCATCACCGGATCGGACGGCTTCTTGCCGATGAACTCCTTCAGCACGGCGTCGATCTGGCCCAAACGGCGCAGGGTGGTGGCGACGAGGAGACGCGCAAAAGCGCGGTCCCGCGGCTCGAGCCGGGCGGTGTGCGCGTCGAAGCCATCGTCGATGCTGCGGTGTTTGCGTAAAGCGCTGTCGAGCAGCGCCAGCGCCGCTTTACGAGCGCCGATGTCAGCGGGGAGTTGATTCATGCGCCCATGGAGAACATTGGGCCCGCAAAGTCAATGCGGCGATCTAACCCCAAGGGCCCGGGCGGCGCGGCGCAGGTCCCGAAGCTTTCACCTGCGCGGCCGGGTCCCACGCGCCGGGGCCAGCATTCATAGAGGCCGGATCACGACCCGAGGACCCCGCGATTTCCTGCAGTTTCTTGACGCGGTTGGCGGTGGACGGGTGCGTGGAAAACAGGTTGTCCGCGCCACGGCCGCTCAGGGGATTGATGATGAACAAATGCGCGGTCGCAGGATTGCGCTCGGCGTCGTTGTTCGGGATGTGGCGCGCGCCGCGCTCGAGCTTGGACAAGGCCGAAGCAAGCGCGAGCGGATCGCCACTGAGGGCCGCACCGCCCGCGTCGGCGCCATATTCACGCGTGCGCGAGATCGCGAACTGCACCAGCATCGCGGTGAGCGGGGCGAGAATCATGACGGCGATAGTGCCAATCGCGCCCATGGGATTACGGTTGTCGCTGCCGCCACGGAAGAAGAACGCAAAGTTGGCGAGCATGCCGATCGCGCCGGCAAGGGTGGCCGTGATGGTCATCACCAAGGTGTCGCGGTTGAGGACGTGCGCAAGTTCATGCGCCATGACTCCGCGAATCTCGCGCTCGTCGAGCATATCGAGCAAGCCCGTGGTCGCCGCGACGGCGGCGTTCTCGGGGTTACGGCCGGTCGCGAACGCGTTCGGCTGCGGGTTCTCCATGATGTAGACTTTCGGCATGGGCATGTTCGCCCTGCGCGCGAGATCCTCGATCATGGCGTAAAAGCGCGGCGCGCTGGCACGGTCCACCTGCTTGGCGCCGTACATACGCAAGACCATCTTGTCGGAATTCCAGTAGGCGAAGGCGTTCATGCCCAGCGCGATCACGAAAGCGATGATCATGCCCTGCTCGGCGCCGATCAGATAACCGGCGGCGAGAAAAAGACCGGTGAGGGCGGCGAGAAGAAGCCCGGCCCGCATCGTGTTCATCGTATGTATTCTCCTAAAAAGACGTCGATCTGACGTATGTACGCGGATCGCCGCGTTCAAGTGGTGGCAAGGGCGACGATTTTCTATAGGGTGCGGCCATGACCGCTCAAAAGGACAATTCGGTAACATCCGATCCAGCAAGCCCCCCTCCGCTCGGGCTTTCGCCGGAGGCCGCCGCCCTCAAGCCGAAACAGGCCGAGAAGCCCGGCGCAAACCCGGCGCTCACCTTCCCGCCGGAGAAGGGCGGTCCGAAAGGTCTTGAACCCACGCGCTACGGCGATTGGGAAAAGAAGGGCCGCTGTTCTGATTTCTGAACAAAGTCCGTTACATTTGATCGCACCCGGCGCGCGTCCCGAGTCCCTCAATATATTTTTAAGTTCGCACTGCTAACTGGTTGATTCCGGCTTGGGTCTTTTTGCCCGTATAGGATCAGACCGGGGCGATGGGAGCTTGGTGTGCCGTTAGGTGAGTTTCTGAATCTGTTTCGGCGCCGGCGAGAGCTGCCAGCGGAGCGTGAGGGTTTCACGCGCGAAGAAGGTGAAGACGCGCTGGGGATCGAGCCTCTTCGCATTCTCATCAGCCCGCTTGCCGGCGATCTTCAAGGCCTGGCCGCGCGTCATATCCGCGACCGTCTCTCCGGACATACGGGTGTTGTCATTCAGGTGGCCGACCGGGCGCTCACGGCACCCGGCGCGGATCACGGCGCGCCGCTGTTCGTCTCCATGGCCGTGGACCTTGGCCGGCGCTGGCTGAAGCGCGAGCGTGCCGATCTTCTGATCTGGGGCGAAAGCGTTCCGGCGAAACTCTCCAATGGGCCGCAACGCGCGTCGTGGCGGCTGCGATTCCTATCCCTCTCCACGCCCATCCATCCGCAAAGCGCGAGCTTTTCGGCACTCGAGCGTCTTGAAGTGCCAGCGCTGTTCGACGACGCGACGGGCAATCTCGTGTTCGGGGCGGCGCTCGCCGCCGTCAGCGTCGAAAGTGCCGATGGCCTTCGCGCCCGCGCCGCTCTATTCCGCCCGGTTTTGCGCGCCGCCACGCGCTTCGCCGAGGGCGACATGGCAGGTACTGTTGCCGAGTGTGCGACCGCGCAAGCCTGTTACGCCGCGCTCCTGCTGCTGGAAGGCGCCCGTACAGGCAACGACAAAATGCTTCAGCGCGCCGTGGCCGTATATCAGGGCGCGCTCATCCTCGGGGAAGACGCCTTCCCGCTGCATGAACAAGCGATGATCGGCAGTCATATCGCCGACGCGCTTTCGCTGGTCGCCGAACTCACGGCGCAATCGCGCTTCTCGAACAAAACCATCGAATACTACCGCGCCGCCCTCGGCATGGTGCGCAAGGAAGTGTTCGCGGACGAATACGCCGCACTGCATACGCGCCTTGGCCTTGCCTTGCATGACCTCGCGCGGGCATCGGGCGAAGCGATCCACCTGAAAGAGGCAGCGGACGCCTTCACCGCCGCGACCAGCATCTGGACCATCACCGAAGCGCCCGAGCGCTGGGCCGATATCCAGAACTCTCTCGGCAGCCTGCTCGTCACCATGGGCCGCCTGACCCAACAGCCGTCATTGTTCGACAAAGCGGTCGCGGTATTCACCAAGATTGCCCAGACCCGCAGCCGCGCCCAGGCGCCGGCGGTGTGGGCCGCGACTCTGGCCAATATCGGCGCGGCGCTGAAGGAGAAGGGCGCGGCGGCTAAGGATGCGGCTTATCTGCAGCAAGCCTTGGAAGCCTTCGACCAAGCTTTGCAAGTCTTCGCCGAACTCGACCTCGAAAGCAGCGCCAAGGTGGTCGAGATGCAGCGCAACCATGTGCTGTCGCTGCTTGCCACCCACCGAGCTTGAATCTAAAGCTAGCGGTCAGTCATGACCGCTTCACCCACCCGCGCCGCGCTCGACCGCGGCATCGCCGCGCTCAACGCCAAGGATTTGCCGAGCGCCGAGACCGCGCTGCGCGAGGCTTTGAAGGCGGGTGAACCCGCCGCAGAAGCGAGCTTTTATCTCGCCGCGGTGCTGCGCGGGCAGCACCGCCACGACGAGGCGGCGGAGATCGCGCGTCGGTCCTTCGAGATCGCGCCCTTGATCGAGACCGCCTATCTTGGAGGAGAGATCGCCGCCACGCGTCTCGACGGCGCCGAGGCTCTGATGTGGGCGGACCGTCTTCAACACGTCAAGGCCAAGCATCTTCCGCGCGTGATCCGTGCGGGTGAAATATTCACAAACGCGAATCTCTACCGCGCGGCCGCGCGCTGTTTCGAAATCGCCGCGTCCCTGGCGCCGGACGATCTCGAACTGCTGCGGCGCCAATGTTATTGCGAAGCGTTCCACGATCGCGCCAAGGCCGTCCGCGTGCTGCGCGCCTTCGCCGAGCGCCACCGCGCCACGCCGCATCTCGCGTGCCTCGCGCTTTATCTGCTGCTGCCGTACCAGGAAAAGGCGTTGCGCGCGAATAGCGGGCTTCCCCCGGACGGACGCGATCCCAGCGAGCTTCACTTCCAGCTGTCGCAAACGGACTTCCAGGCCTGGCGGGCGGCCGCCGATCTATGGCTTACGGCAGCGCCGTCGTCGCCCGACGCCATCCAGATGATGGCCATGGTGCGCATCGCAGAGGGGCGCGCGCGCGACGCGGAGCCTTATCTTGAACGCCTGCGCGCCCAACGCATGAGTCTCGCGTCCTGTGCGCATTTCGGCGAGGCGTTCCTCGCCGCCGCCGCTTCCGCATCGCACCGTTTAGGCGAGAATCTTCCCCCGGTGGAGATGCTTGTAGACCAAGCGCCGAAGGGCCCATGGGTTTTCATGGCCTGTGACTCGGTTTACTTCGAAAAATTCGGCCGGGCTTTCGCGCGCTCGTTCGCGCTGCATGAACCGACGGCGCATTTACATCTGCACATCTTCGACCTTGGCGCGGAGGGCCGCGATTCTTTCCGCACGCGTCTCGTCCAGGCGATGGGCGGCGCAAGCTACAGTGTTAGTACGGAAACAAGCGGCCTCGCCGGGCACGCGGATGCGGCCTGCTATTACCATGCCGTACGCTTCATCAGGCTCGCCGTGCTCGCCGACGCTTGGACCTATCCGCTATGCGCCTTCGATGCCGACATGATCTTCAATCGCTCGCCGGATCTGTTGTTCGATTGGTTCAAGGACGCCGATGTCGGCGTCGCGCTGCTGACGGGGCGCGTCGAGCCGTCGAATCAAATCTGCGCCAATGTGCTGGGGATCGCGTCCACGCCTCGGGGGCGGGACTATCTACGCCTGACGGCGGGTTACCTTGCACTGGTGCGCGCACGCGGCCTGTTGCTATGGGGCATGGATCAGACCGCGATGTTCGCGGTCCTTGAGGACATGACGTATCGCGGCGGCGCACCGCGCGTCACCGGCGTTCCGGCATGGGTCTACGAAGGCGCCTATGCGCCCGAGGCGATTGTTTGGGTGGGCAAGGGTGCTCCCGATGACCCCAACTACCCCGCTTTTGAGGCGCGGCGGAAATCCCTTCTCGCGGAATTTCCGCCGGCCGCGAAATGACCGTTAAGCCGCGAGCGGGAGACGGGTGAGCGAGGCGGCCGCGGCACGCGCCGCTTCCAAACCCTTCGCGGCAACATCGGGACCCATGGCTTGGCCTTCGACTTCGATGAAGGTCACGTCGGTTAGGCCGAGGAACCCGAGAACAGTGCGCAGATAAGGCTCTTGATGGTTCATCGCGGACGTCGCCGCGTTCCCGGTGTAGAACCCGCCGCGGCTGACCACCACCACGACCGTCTTGTTCTTCAAAAGACCTTCGGGGCCTTGCGCGGTGTAGCGGAAGGTACGGCCCGCGCGGGCGATATGATCGATCCAGGCCTTGAGCGTGGTCGGGATGGTGAAGTTGTACATGGGCGCGGCAATGACGATCGTATCAGCGGCTTCCGCTTCGGCGATCAGAGAGTCGGCGAAAGCGACGGCGGCTTGTTCATCGCGCGTGCGCGCCTCCGGCGTCTTGCCAAGAGCTGCGAGAGTCTCGCTGGAGAGATGCGGAATATTCGAAGGCGCCAGGGCGCGCTCGATCACCCGGCCACCTGGATTGCTGCGCATCCAGCCGGCAACGAATTCGCCGGCGATTTCGCGGGATTTGGACTGGCCGTTGAATAGGCTGGAACTGACAAAGAGAAGGTTGGCGGTGTGTGCGGTGATCATGTGACCCCTCCTGAATTTGAATTCGCGCCTTTGCGCGTCGGGGGAAAACATGCGCTTTCGTATCCATCATTAAAATCGGCCAACTTGTGATAAAATTCATCATATTTTATGATATATAAATGTTGGACCGTCTCACCCTCGACCAGCTCCGCACCCTGATCGCGGTCGCCGAAACCGGCAGCTTTTCCGCCGCCGGACGGCGGCTGACCCGTGTCCAGTCGGGCGTCAGTCAAACCATTCAGTCCCTGGAAAGCACCCTCGGCATCGCGCTGTTCGCGCGCGAAGGAAAAACGCCGGTCCTGACCGACGCGGGCAAAGTGATCCTCAATGACGCGCGGCGGCTAGTGGACGGCGCTGAAGCTTTACGGGCGCGGGCCGAACAGATCGCCTCGGACGTCGAGCCTGAACTCACGCTCGCGGTGGACCCTATGTTCCCCGGCGCCCTGGTGCGCGAAAGCCTGAAAGCCCTCGCGGCCCGCTTCCCCTGCCTCCCGGTGACCCTATTCACCGAAGCGCTGGGCGGCGCCGAACAGCGCCTGCGGGACGGCACCGCGCGGCTTGGCATCTTCACGACCGTGGGCCGCGCGCTGCAGGGCCTGACCGTGGATGAACTTCCACCCATCACGCTGGTGCCTGTTGCCGCGCCCGATCATGCGCTGGCGAGAGAGAAGGGTCCCATCTCCAAGGAGATGTTGGAAGCACAAGTGCAGCTCGTGCTTACCGACCGCACACAGATCACGGCCGGCTTCTCAGGTGGCGTGATCAGTCACCGGGTCTGGCGCTTCGCCGATCTCGCGACGCGTCTCGATTATCTGCTGGCGGGATTCGGCTGGTGCAACATGCCGCTGCACATGGTGGAGGAGCACATCGCGGCGGGCCGCCTCGTGCACCTTCCGCTCGCCGACGATCAGACTTTGGATCTGCCCATCGCGGTGGTGTACAGCACGAAGCATCCGCCTGGGCGCGCCGGGCGTTGGCTGCTGGACGACATCAGGCCGCGCTTAGCGGCCTGCCCCGAAAGATTCAGTGGCAAAGCCGCCGCCCCGAAGCGCGCTAAGTCGAAACGCGGTTCCTGACCAGATCGTCCACCACCGCCGGATCGGCGAGGGTGGAGGTATCGCCGAGATTGCCCGTTTCATTCTCGGCGATCTTGCGCAGGATACGGCGCATGATCTTGCCCGAGCGTGTCTTCGGCAGGCCCGGCGCCCATTGCAGGGCGTCGGGCCGCGCGATCGGGCTGATCTCCTTCGAGACCCAGGCCGCGAGTTCTTTCTTCAATTCGTCGGTCGGTTCCACGCCGGCTTTCAGCGTGACGTAGGCGTAGATCCCCTGGCCCTTGATATCGTGCGGATAGCCGACCACAGCGGCTTCCGCGACGGACGTATGACCGACGAGGGCGCTTTCCACTTCCGCGGTACCGAGGCGATGACCGGAGACGTTGATGACGTCGTCGACACGGCCCGTGATCCAGTAGTAGCCGTCCTTGTCACGGCGGCAACCGTCACCGGTGAAATATTTTCCGGGATAAGTCTTGAAGTAGGTCTCGATGAAGCGCTGGTGGTCGCCGTAAACCGTCCGCATCTGGCCGGGCCAGGATGTCTTGAGACACAGATTGCCGACGCCCGCGCCTTCGATCTCCTGACCGTTGGCGTCCATGAGGCACGGCTCGATGCCGAAGAACGGCACGGTGCCGGACCCAGGTTTGAGTTTCGTCGCGCCGGGGAACGGCGAAATGAGGATCCCGCCGGTTTCCGTCTGCCACCACGTATCGATGATCGGACAGCGGCCATCGCCGACCACGCGGTGATACCAAAGCCAGGCTTCGGGATTGATCGGCTCACCCACGGAACCGAGCAGGCGCAGGGTCGCGCGCGACGCGCGCTTCACCGGCGCCTCGCCGTCCTTCATCAGAGCGCGCAAGGCCGTCGGCGCGGTGTAGAAGATATTCACGCCGTGTTTGTCGATGACCTGCCAGAAGCGCGAGGTGTCGGGATAGTTCGGGACACCTTCGAACATGAGTGTGGTCGCGCCGTTGGCGAGCGGGCCATAGACGATATAGCTGTGGCCAGTGACCCAACCCACGTCGGCGGTACACCAGTAAACTTCGCCCGGCTTGTAGTCGAAAATGTATTCAAACGTCATCGACACATAGACGAGATAACCGCCCGTGGTGTGCAAAACACCTTTGGGCTTTCCGGTCGAACCCGAGGTGTAGAGGATGAACAGCGGGTCTTCGGCGTTCATCTCAGCCACGTCGCAGCGCGGCCGCGCCTTCTCGGTGGCCGTGTGGTACCAGACATCGCGCGGCGTGCTCATGGGCACCTGGTTGCCCGTGTGCTTCACCACGATCACATTGCGCACCGACGGCGCGGTCTTCAGCGCCTCGTCGACATTCAGTTTCAGCGGAACGATTTTACCGCCGCGGCGGCCTTCGTCGGCGGTGATGACCAGTTTCGCGCCGCAGTCGTTGATACGCTCGGACAGAGATTTCGGCGAGAAGCCGCCGAATACCACAGAGTGAATTGCGCCGATGCGTGCGCAGGCCAACATCGCGACCGTCGCTTCGATGATCATCGGCATGTAGATGCACACACGGTCGCCTTTGGCGACATTATGCGCCTTCAGAACGTTCGCGAGGCGGCAGACCGCCTCGTGCAGCTCGTTATAGGTGATGTTCTTGGACTCTTTCGGATCGTCGCCTTCCCAGATGATCGCGATCTGGTTACCACGCTGCGCGAGGTGCCGGTCGAGGCAATTGTAGCTCGCGTTCAACGTGCCGTCATAATACCAGCGGATGTGCAGGTCCTTCTCGTCGAAGGACACATCCTTCAGCTTGGAATAGGGCGTGATCCAGTCGAGCCGGCGTCCGGCTTCGCGCCAGAAGGTGAGCGGATCATTCGTCGATTCAGCGCGCAGCTCCTTATAGCGACGCTCGTCGATGATTGCGTTCTTCGCGAACGCGGGCGGCACATCGATCACGATTTCGTCTGACATCTCATCCCTCCGGGCAGCGTGTCTGGGATGATAACGGGCGCGCGCAGGCGAAGTCACGCCCCGAGCGTGTAATCGGAATCGGCGCAGAAAATTTTGCCGTCCTCGACCCGGATGGGAAAAGATTTGAGACTTTCGCCCTTGCACGGGCCACGAAGACATTTCCCGCTGCCCGGTTCGAAATGCGCGCCGTGATTGGCGCAAAACACGAACGATGCGGAAAAATCGAGGAAAACGTCGGGCACGCTGTTGAGCGGCAAGCGCGCGTGCGGACAGGCGTTGAAGTATGCGTTGATGCCGCCCGCATGCCTGACCACGAAGATCGCGCGGCGGATTCCGGCGTCCTCGACAATGATTTCCTTTGCACCCGTAGCCGCGAGATCGGCAAGGCGGCAAAGGACCGTCATCTTACTTGCGCTTACGCGGCTTCGCGGGCTTGCGCGGCGGCTTGCGGCTGGGCTTTGCCGGCGCCTTGCGCGATTTTGCCGGTTTGGCGGGCCTGGCTGGTTTCGGTAGAGGCGGTTTCGGCGCGGCCTTGGGCTGACTCTTGGCGGGAGTCTTGGACGCGACTTTCTGGGCGACCTTACGCGTGCTGATCAGCGGCGCGCGTGGACGCACGACGCGGCGGCGCACGCGGCGGCGAGCCGCGGGCGACGGATTGGCCTTGCGGCGCATCTTGCGGCGGGCCTTCTTGGCGACTTTCGCGGCGATCTTCGCGGCGGCCTTCACGGGTTTTGCGATCTTGCGCGGCTGGACGTCACCCTGACCTTCGCGGCCGTAGTTGTCGGCGATGCGCACGATGTCGTCCTCGCCCACATACTCACCGGACTGCACTTCGATCATATGCAGCTCCACCTGGCCCGGATTGCTGAGGCGGTGGATGGCGCCCGCCGGCAGGAAGGTCGACTCGTTTTCGCGCAGCTGGAACTCTTCATCATTGCGCGTGACGATCGCGATTCCGGTGACGACTACCCAATGCTCGCTACGGTGCCAGTGCTTTTGCAACGAGAGCTGCGCGCCGGGCTTCACGCAGATGCGCTTCACCTTGAAGCGGTGGCCTTCGTCGATATTCTGGAACCAGCCCCAGGGACGGTAGGTGCGGTTTTGCGCCGTCGCCTCGGTGCGGCCCTTGGCCTTCAACTGCTCGACGACTTTTTTTACGGCCTGGTCGTGCGCCTTGTCGGCGACAAGCACGGCATCGGGCGTGACCACCACGATGGCGTCTTTAAGACCGATCACCGCCGTGAGCTGTTTTTCGCTGCGGATATAGGTGTTCTGGGTCTCAAGCGCGATCACGTCGCCGAGGGTCGTGTTGCCCAACGCATCGTGCGCTGTTTCCTGATGCAACGCGCTCCAGGAGCCGACGTCGGACCAGCCCATGTCGACGGGAACGACGGCCGCCTTGTCGGTCTTTTCCATCACGCCGTAGTCGATGGACTGGCTGGGCACTTCAGCGAAGGTCTTCGCATCAAGCCGGAAGAAAAAGAGATCGTTCTTTCCCTCTTTAAGCGCACGGCGGCAGGCCGGCACGATCTCGGGCTCGCCGCGTTCGAGTTCGGACAGGTAGAGGCCGACCGGGCACAGGAAGATGCCGCCGTTCCAGTCGTAGCCACCTTCCTGCAGGAACCGCGTCGCGGTCGCCACATCTGGTTTCTCGACGAACGTTTCGACCTTGAAGGCATGTTTTCCGAGCGCACCGCCGCGCTTGATGTAACCATAAGCGGTCGCGGGCGCGTCGGGCTTGATCCCGAAAGTGACAAGATGGCCCGCGCGCGCGACATCCACCGCGGCCGCGACCGCGTTACGGAACGCATCGGGATCGCGCACGGAATGATCGGACGGCATAATCAGCATCAGGTCGCCCGGCGCCTCTTCCAGAAGCAGCGCGGCGACGGCAGCGGCTGGGGCCGTGTTGCGCCCCTGCGGCTCGATGATGACCGCTTTCGGTTCCACGCCGATGGCGCGAAGCTGCTCGGCAACGATGAAACGGTGCACTTCGTTGCACACGACCAGCGGAGGCTGAACTTCGAACGCCGCACCCGAGGGCGCCGCACCGAGCCGCTGTGCCGTTTCCTGAAGGAGGCTCTTGTCCGAGGTCAGCGGCTGAAGCTGCTTTGGGAATTCCTCGCGCGAGAGCGGCCACAGGCGCGAGCCAGAGCCACCCGACAGAATCACAGGAAAAAGACGCACCGGTTTGGTCACGGAAGCTCCTCTATCTCACGTCAGCTTATTTGCCTTTTGAGCCAGTATCCACTTCATCGCGAAGCGGCCTTTCAAGCAGGCTTTTCAACATGGCATCGATGGCGGCGCCGTGATTGAGAACCTGATCGATGGCGCTGCAGATGGGCATATCGACATGGAGTTTGGCGGCGAGGGTCACGACGGCCTCGGCGGTCGTGACGCCTTCGGTCACGGACCGGCGAGCCCCCAGAACCTCCTCCAACGTTTGCCCCTTGCCCAACGCAACGCCCAAGGAATAGTTGCGGGACTGGGTGGAAGTGGCGGTCAGGACGAGATCACCGAGCCCCGAGAGCCCCATCAGGGTCTCCGGCTTGCCGCCGCGCGCGACCGCGAGACGTACGATTTCCGCAAGTCCGCGCGCGAGTAGGGCGGCGCGGCCGTTGGCGCCCAGCCCCTTGCCTTCGACAATACCGCAGCCGATGGCGAGCACGTTTTTCACGGCGCCGCCGACTTCCGCACCAACGATATCGGTGGATACATAAGGCCGGAACGCCGGAGATCCGATCGCCGCGGCGACTTTCCGCGCGAGTTCGGGATCGGTGGCGCCCAACGTGATGGCTGTGGGCAGGCCGGTCGCGACTTCTTTGGCGAACGTCGGACCCGACAGGATCATGAGCGGCGCACCCGGCAGGCATTCGGCCACGACATCGGTCATCAGAGCCGAAGTGCCGCGTTCGATGCCCTTGGCGCAAATGACCACGGGCACCTTCGGCTTGAGAAGACGCTTCAACTTTTCACAAGTGGCGCGCAAATGCTGCGCCGGCGTGACGAGAAGCACGATATCCACATCGGCCGCGACGGCGAGATCGGTCGTGGCGGCGATACCAGGTTCAAGGGCGACACCCGGAATATAAGGCGTATTGCGCTGGTGCTGATTGATTTCGGCGGCGACCTCGGGCTCCAGGGCCCACAGGCGCACATCGCGTCCCGCACGGCGGCCCACCACCGCGAGAGCGGTTCCCCAGGCGCCGGCGCCGATGACTCCAAGCTTATGCATGCGGTTCTTATTCTATTGTTTTGTCACGGTCTTCGCACGAGGGTATCGCATCTGTCCATGGCTGGATAAGCGGTGGATCAAGGACGGAACGAAAGCGCCCGATCGGCCGTTGCTTGCCGGCCTTTTCGCGTTTAGATGACTTCATGACCATTCTTCTCACAGGCGCCGCCGGGTTCATCGGCTATCATGTGGCCCGGCGCCTTCTGGAGGCCGGGCGCAGCGTCGTCGGCATCGATAATTTCAATTCTTATTATGATGTGCGCCTGAAAGAGGCGCGCTGGGCGCAGCTGGAACAACAGCAAGGCTTCATTGGCCGCCGGCTGGACATCGCGCACAAGGACGCGCTTCTGGACTTTTGCGACAAAATCCAGCCGACATATATCGTTCATCTCGCCGCCCAGGCCGGCGTGCGTTACGGCCTCGAGAACCCGACCGCCTATGCCGACGCCAACCTCACCGGCTTTTTAAATGTGCTGGAAGCAGCGCGAGCCCTGAAAGTCATCCATCTGGTCTACGCTTCAACCAGCTCAGTCTACGGCGCCAACCGAGCCATGCCTTTCGCCGAACATCACAGCGCTTCGCATCCGGTGAGTCTGTACGCAGCGACCAAGCGTGCGAACGAGCTGATGGCCCATTCTTATGCGCATCTGTTCAAGATTCCGGTGACAGGTCTGCGCTTCTTCACGGTATACGGACCCTGGGGCCGCCCCGACATGGCGCCGCATAAATTCACCGCGCGCATTTTCGCAGGCGATCCCATCGACGTGTACAACGGCGGCAAGATGATGCGCGACTTCACCTTCATCGAGGATATCGTTGAGGGTGTCGTGCGCGTGACCGATCACATCCCGGTCGCCGACGATGGCTGGGACCCGATGAACCCGACGACGGACGGCTCAGGTGTCGCGCCTTACCGCGTGTTCAACATCGGCCGCGGCGCGCCAGTCGATCTCATGGATTTCATCGCGACCCTGGAAAAGCATATCGGCAAGAGGGCCGTCCTCAACATGATGCCGATGCAGCCGGGCGATGTCGAAGGCACATGGTGCGATGTGAGCGCGCTGGGCCGTGCCGTCGATTATCAGCCGCGCGTGTCGCTCGATGAAGGCTTGGATAAAACCGTCGCCTGGTTTCGCGATTATTATAAGGTCTAGGCTTTCACGCCCGCGCCTCTGGCGGGCGGGGCGGTGGGATCGAGGGGCCAGCGCGGCCTTGCCTGGAAATCCAATCCATCCGTCAGCCCCAGCTTGAAGCGCTCAAGCGCCGCCCAGGCGATCATCACGGCGTTGTCGGTGCAAAGCGCGAGCGGCGGCGCGACGAACGAAAAACCGGCCGCGTGGGCGCGCTTTTCGAGTTCGGCACGCAGCGCCGTATTCGCCGCTACGCCGCCAGCGACGACCAGCGAACGGCCTTCATAAGCACCGCTGAAAGTTTCAAGCGCGCGGCGCACGCGGTCGCCGACGGATTCGACAACAGCGGCCTGGAACGAAGCGGCGAGGTCGTTCACGTCTTTTTCGCTCAAGGGTCCGGGCGGAAGATTCTCGACCGCGACGCGTACGGCGGTCTTCAATCCGGAGAAAGAGAAATCGCATCCCGGCTTCCCCTTCATCGGACGCGCGAACGCAAAGCGCGTGGCGTCCCCCAACTTCGCGGCGCGCTCAATGGCGGGCCCACCGGGATAGCCGAGTCCGATCATCTTCGCGACCTTGTCGAAGGCTTCACCGGCGGCGTCATCCACGGTGGTGCCGAGCCGGCGATATTTTCCGACCCCTTCGACCGCGAGCAGCTGACAATGCCCGCCGGAGACGAGGAGGAGAAGGAATGGAAACTCCACTTTGTCCGAAAGGCGCGCCGTGAGGGCATGACCCTCCAAATGGTTGACCGCGACGAAGGGGATTTTGTGCACGGCGGCGATGGCCTTGGCGGACATCACGCCCACCAATACGCCGCCAATAAGGCCCGGGCCCGCCGTCGCACCCACGGCGTCGAGATCGGCGAAATCGACCTGCGCTTCGCTCATGGCCTTCGCGATCAAACGATCGAGATGGGCGAGGTGCGCGCGCGCGGCGACCTCCGGAACGATACCGCCGAAGACCGCATGCTCTTCCATTTGTGAAAGAACGGCATGGGCGAGCACGGCCCCGTCCCCGTCCACGACGGCGGCGGCGGTCTCATCGCAACTGGTTTCTAGTCCAAGGACAATCATGGCTTTCCACTTAGATAGGTAGGCTCTACAACGTTTGTGAAATGAACGCCAGGAAGCGGCCATGCGGGTTCTAATTACGCAGCCGGCGCAGGAAGCTGCGATCTCGGCGAGGGCGCTGGCTGCCCGCGGCCACGAGCCCATCATCATCCCCCTGGTTACCGTCGAGCGCGAAAGTGCGCCGGCCATCAACCTCGCCAGTGCTCAAGGCTTTCTCGCCACGAGCCCCGAGGGCGTACGCGCCCTCGCCGACCATGTAGGCGTGCGCACCTTCCCCATTTTCGTCGACAGCGATCTGACCGCCGCCGAAGCCCGGCGCCTCGGTTTCAAGGACGTGCAGGCGGCCAAGGACGACTCGCAAGACCTCGCGCGCCTGGTGGAACGCGCGCTCAAGCCCGCCAACGGCGCGCTGGTCTATGCCTGCAATACCGCCGCGCCCGTGAACCTTGGCGCGATGTTGGGCAACATGGGCTTCGCGGTGCGGCCTCTGCCGCTCTACAGCATCAAACGTGTCGCCGAAATTCCGCAAGAACTGCGCGCGAAGCTGGAGAGCAAAGGCATCGATGTCGCGCTGTTCATGTCCCCGGATGAAGCGCGCGCGTTCGTGACCTTGATCCAGCGCGATGAAACCGCGCCGCCGATCACCGGCCTCAAGACCGTGACCGCGACACCGGCTATCGCCGCGCCGCTGCGCGCCTTGAAGGGCGCGAGCGTCACGGTGGCGTCCGCCAGCGATCCGGACAGCGTGTGGGCCACGCTCGACGGCGAACTGATCGACAAGGTCGAGGAGGAGCGCCGCGAACGCGAACGCAAGATCAAGGAGGAAGAGGCGCGGCGGCGAGCGGAAGAAGAGCGCGAACGAATCGCCCGCGAGAAAGCCGCAGCGGAACATATCGAACGCGAGCGACTCGAGGTGGAGCGTCAACGCATCGCGAAAGAAGAAGCCGAACGCGTCGAACTTGAGCGCCTGGCGCGCGAGGAGGAACGCCGCGTCCGCGCCGAGGACGAGCGCCGACGCAAAGAAGAGGCCGAGCGCGTACGCGCTGAAAAGCTCGCGCGTGAGAAGGCGGAGAAGGAAGAACGTGACCGCCTGCGCGCGGAAGAAAAAGCGCGCGCAAAGGCCGAACGGGAACGACTTGCCGCGGAGAAAGCAGCGCAGGAGCAGGCCGGGCGCGCGCGGCTCGCCGCTGAACGGGCCGAACGCGAGCGTCTGAAAGCCGAAGAAGCGGCGCGCGCGAAAGCGGAGAAGGAAGAACGTGACCGCTTGCGCGCGGAAGAAGAAACGCGCGCAAAGGCCGAACGGGAACGACTTGCCGCGGAGAAGGCGGCGCAGGAGCAAGCCGGGCGCGCGCGGCTCGCCGCTGAACGGGCCGAACGCGAGCGCTTGAAAGCCGAAGAAGCGGCGCGCGCGAAAGCGGAGAAGGACCGGCTCGCCGCTGAGCGCGCGGCGCGCGAAGACGCGGAACGCGAACGCTTGCGCAAAGAGAAAGAGGAACGCGAGCGTCTGCGTGCCGAGGAAGAAGCGCGGCAGCGCTTGGAGAAAGAACGCCTCGCCGCCGAACGCGCGGAGCAGGAGCGCCTGCGCAAGGAACGCGAAGACCGTGAACGGGCCGAACGCGCAGAGCAGGAGCGCTTGCGCAAGGAGCAGGAGGCGCGCGAACGCGCCGAGCGGGACCGTATCGCCGCTGAACAGGCTGCGCACGAGAAAGCGGAACGCGAGCAGCGCGCTCGCGAGAAGGCAGCGCGTGATGAAGCCGAGCACCAGCGTCTCGCTGCCGAAAGGGCGGCCTGGGAAGAAGCCGAACGTGTGCAACGCGCGGCCGAGAAGGCCGAACGCGAGCGCTTGGATGCCGAGCGTCACGAACGCGAACGAATCGCACGCGAGGCGCGGGAGAAAGAGCGTGCCGAGAAAGAGCGCCTCGCCCGCGAAGAGGCCGAACGCGTGCGTGCCGAAAAGGTACGCATCGCCGCCGAGCGCGAAAAGGAGCGCCTCGAGAAGGAACGCGGCGCGCGCGAGGAGGCTGAACGCGCGCGGGCCGAGGCGGCACGCCTCGCCGCCGCGCGGGAGGAAGAACGCCTTGAACGCATGCGAACCGCTCGTGAAGAGGCGGATCGCGCCCGTGCGGAGAAGGAACGGCTCGCCAACGCGCGCGCGGAAGCGGACCGCATCGCACGGCAAAAACGCGAGGAGGAAGAGCGGATCGAGCGCGAGAAACGCGCCGAGACTGCACGCCTGGAGAACGAACGCCTCGCGCGTGAAAAAACCGAACGCGAGCGCCTGAAGACCGAACAGGCCGCGCAAGAGGCCGAGCGCAAACGCATCCTTAAGGAAGAAGCTGCCGCGCAAAAAGCGCGAGATGAACAAGCCCGGCGCGAAGAAGCGGCCGCGGCGCGCGCCGCGCAGGAACGCCTGGCTCAGGAACTGGCCGAACGCCGCCGCGCGGAAAAAGAAGAAGCCGGCCGCGCGCAAGCCGAACGCAAACGTCTGGCCAACGAACAAAAGGCACAAGCAAAGGCCGAGAAAGCTCGCATGGCGGCCGAACGCAAGCCTTCCGGCGGCTGGTTCTCCAGCCTCTTTGGAAAACCGGCCGCGCCGGCTGATCCAGCGCCCGATCCCCGGTGGAACATGGTGGTCAGCCATGATCCACCATCCCCGACAGACCCACCCGCGGCCATAGCCTCCGCCGCGCCCTCATGGAATGATACGCCGATGACCGATCCCGTGCGCGAAACCAAGGATAACCCACCGGTTCCTGTGCCATCCGCACTGCAGGAGTTGGACGAACTCGTCGCCCGCGAGAGCCACGGCAAAGAAAGTGCTGCTGAGTCCCTCGCCGACGCGAAGCCCGCCGCACGCAGCGGCGGCGGCCGCTCGGCGCAGATGCAGGCGGAAGATGCGGCCGACGAACGCATGCGCGACCGCCTCGCGAGTTGGGGGCGCGGGGAGCCCGAGACGCCGCAGCCACATGACGGCGAACAAGCCGATCCGGTCCCGGAGGCCGCCGTCGCGCCGCCGCCCGTCAGACGCCGCGGGGCCGGCCGATCCATCGCGCTGTTCTTTGTGCTCGCCACGATCGCCACCGCCGCGATGATGACCTCGCACCGCTGGCTGCCGCTCCTGGTGAAAGAGCCGCCCGCGCCGGTCGCGAGCGCGCCCGCGCCAAATGCACCGGCGCCCACGCCGCCCCAGGTCAAACCGGCGCCGCCCGCCGTGGCGCCGGCCCCAAGCGCGCCGGTTGCGCCGGCGGCACAGCCCGCCGCACCGTCGCTCGGCGATACGTCCAACCAGACCATCGCGGCGCTCATGGCCCGCGTGGCGACACTGGAAGCCGCGCTCGGCAACACCGCGCGCCTCGATGAAATCAATCGCCGCGTCGAATCCCTCGCGGGCCGCAGCGCCGATGCAAACAGCGTGCTCGCGCTCGCCGACCGCGTCACGGCCCTCGAACAGGCCGGCCGCAGCGCCGCCGATCAACGCGCGGTCGCGGTCGCGCTGACCATCGCCGCCACGCAGTGGCGCGACGCGGTGGTCACGGGGCGGCCCTTCTTGAAAGAATGGGACACCGTCAAAGCACTGAGCGGCCAAAGCCAGACCGATACGGTTTTCGCGAAATACGCCGGCACCGGCTTGCCGACGTTGGCCGAGATGCAGCGCCGCCTCGACGTCGCCGCCGCGGCGGCGGTCCGCGCGAGTTATCTGCCGAATGATACAGCGAGCTGGCTGCGCCGAACCTTGGACCGCGTATTCTCGGTCATCTCGGTCCGCCGCACCGACGTCGATACCGGTGACGGCGTGGACGCGATTTTCGTGCGCGCCGAACGCGCCGCCGAGGGTGGCAATCTCGCGGCGGCGGTCGCCGAGATGAAAAAGCTGACGGGCGCGCCGCTCGCCGCCGTCACGCCGTGGATCGAGCTCGCCGAAGCGCGCGTCGCGGCGGAAGAGGCCGCGCAGGAATCGGTAATCGCCGGGGCGACGACGCTGGCGCAGCCAAGCGCCACGCCGGCCGCTGCCGCCTCGGCCGCAAAGGCGGAGTAACCGCACATGCTGCGCCTCATCTTTTACATCGCCGGCCTCGCCCTTCTGGTCAGCGCATCCGTGTGGCTCGCCGACGAACCGGGCACCGTCGTCCTGGAGTGGCGCGGCTGGCGCGTCGACACCTCGGCAAGCGCGCTTGTCGCGCTGTTCATCGCAGCCGTGCTGCTCGTCGCATTCCTGTTGCGCGCGCTAGCCATCGTCAGCGGCGTCATCAGCGCGGTGTCGGCCGCGCGCCAGCAGCGGCGGTTGAACCGCGGCCTCGCGAGCCTCGCCGACGGGTTCGCCGCCGTGCAGTCGGGCCAGACTTCGGCGGCGCGCCGGTTCGCAAAAGAAGCCGCGTCGCTGCTACAGAGCAATCCCGCCGTCCTGATGTTGCGCAAGGAAGCGGCGGAACTCGTCGGCGACATGAAAGAAATGAAGGAAGCGGCCACGGCCCTTCTTGAACGCCCACAGACCGAGCTGGCCGGATTGCGCTCGCTGGCGGTCAAGGCCGCCAGCGAAGGCGATACAGTCGGCGCACTCAATCTCGCCAAGCGCGCCATGGCGCGCAAGGACCCGCCAGCCTGGGCGATCGAGATGGCGCTCGATCTCACGATCGCCTCCAGCCAATGGCATGAAGCGCTCGCCTTTGCGGAGACCAAGATCGCGCGCGACAATTTTTCGAACGAGGACCTCCAACGCATCAAGACGCGCCTCCTCTTGCAGCAGGCGCAGATGGAAATGAAAAGCGGCGACTCACAAAGCGCTGCTTCGCTTGCACGCCAAGCTATCGATCTTGGTGGAGCGCCCGTGGCCGCGACCGCGACCTATGCACGCGCGATGGCGGCCCAAGGCAAAGGCCGCAAGGCCGCACATCTCGTCGAGAAGATGTGGGAGACTTATCCGCACGCCGATCTTGCGGCGGCTTACCGCGTGCTGATCCCCGGTGAAACGGCGCTCGACTACGCGCGGCGGGTTGACAATCTCACGCGCATCGACCCCGACCATCCCGAAACACGATTGGCCGTCGCACGCGCCTCGCTCGACGCCGAACTGTGGGGACAAGCGCGCAATCGCCTTGTCCCGTTGACCGCGGAGAATGTGGAGCCCGATGTCCGGGCGCGGGCGGCGTGTCTCATGGCCGACGTGGAAACACGCGAGCATGGAGATTCGGAGAAGGCCGCGGAATGGCTCCAGATGGCGTTGGAGGCGCGGCGCGAGCCCGATGGCAAACGCGGACCCCGCACCGTTTCGGAACTCGCGAAGGCCTAAAATTTAAGCCTTCGGCATCATCGGGACAGGCAGCGCGGCATCGCTCAGCACGGGATACTTTGCCCGTGCATTGAACAGCTGGTAGTGCCACCACTCGTTACGGTAAAAATCCCAACCCGCGGCGGTCATGATCCCGAGCAGGATCGCGCGGTTGCGCTGCGCTTCGGCGGAGATGTCCGTGCGACCGTGATGCGACAACGGCGTGAAGGCATCGAAGGGCGTGCCCATGTCGAGCTCGCGGCCCGCCTCATCGATGAGCGTCAAATCAACCGCCGCACCCATGGAGTGGGGCGAGCCGCGATTCGGATCGGCGAGGAAATCGGGATCCGGTGTGTGGTTCCATAACACCCACTGCGCCTCGGACGGACGGAACGCATCGAACACCTTGAAACGAAAACCGAGCGGGCGGGCAAGATCGAGGGCCGTCTTCAGGCAGACCGCGGCGTCTTCGTTCAAATAACAGGCGGGGCGGCCGTAGACCGGCTTACCGGTGAAGTTGTTGGAGGTCGCGTACGCGATGTCGATGACGACATCGAAGGCGGGAGGCGCTATTTCAATGAGGCTCATGCCGGCTCAAGGTGCTATGTCGAAGGTGATACTTGAGCCGATGATACAGAATATTGTCCCTGCCCTCAGCCCTTCTGTCTGAAACGCGATGCTTATTCTTGCCTTCGACACCACGGCCGCCGCCTGCTCCGTCGCCCTCGTGAAGGACGGCGCTGCGCTCACGCATATCCGTGAACTGATGGACCAGGGCCAGGCGGAAATCCTGATGCCGCAGATCGAGGAGGTGATGGAAAAGGCCGGCTTTGCGTACGATGCTTTGGACCGCATTGCCGTCACCATCGGACCGGGATCATTCACCGGCGTTCGCGTCGGCCTGTCCACCGCGCGCGCCCTTGGCCTCGCGGCCGGAAAACCGGTCATCGGCATCAATTCCTTGGAAACGATCGCGGCCGCTGTGCCTGACGTCGAACGTCGGCGTCATGCGCATATCTTGACGGCCGTCGACACCAAACGCGGCGACTTATATGTGCAGGTCTTCACACGCGATCTGGCGCCGTGCGCCGAACCTGCCGCCCTTCCGCCGACTGACATCGAGCGTTGGCTGGGCGAAAAGGATGTCGTCGTCACCGGCGACGGCGCGGCGGCCGTGCTCGCGCACATGCAGGGTGCGACGCCGTCCGCGGCCGATCCTTTGCCCGATGCCGTGATCCTGGCGCGCCTTGCCGCGAACCGCGCGCCCGATCCCGCGGGTCCGCTGCCGCTTTACGTATTGCCACCGAAGATCACCCTCGCGCCTCATGGCGGGCGTTTACGCCCCGATCCGACAAAGAAAACGGACAACTGAGGCCATGAGAGAGATCATGTGAGCCAGATCATATGAGCGGGATCATCCGCCTGGAGCCGGCGCACGCTTTGATTGCCGGCGCGCTGCATCGCGCCAGCTTCGAGATCGCCTGGCGCGACGAGGAGTTCGCCCAGCTTCTCGAGCAACCCGGCGTCGCGGGTCTAATGTGGACAGGCGCCGCGCCGCAAGGCTTCATCTTGATCCGCGCGGTCGCCGACGAAGCCGAGATCCTTACCTTGGCTGTAGCGCCGGACTTCCGGCGCCGGGGCATCGCGGAAAGTCTGCTCGAGGAAGCCGTGCGCATGCTGCGCGCCGGTGGAACACACCGCCTGTTCCTGGAAGTGGCAGACGACAATGCGCCTGCGCGCGCGCTGTACGAAAAGCACGGCTTCGCCGCCACGGGACGGCGCGCGAAGTATTACGGGAGAGGCCCGGCGGGACGCGTGGATGCCGTGATCATGGCGCTCGCGCTTCAGCCGCCAATGCTAGCAGCGCCGCACCACTAGAATGTGCGGAACCCGGGGGTCAGGTTCGGCCACTTGGTCCTCCCGTGCGAGAGACACAACCTCATGCCCATGGGCTTTCACCGCGCGCGGCACGTTGTCGAGCGGCTGCGCGCCCTTGAGCCGCACGGTCGCTGTCGCCCCTACAGGTATCTTCTCCAGCAACAACTTCGTTTTCACGAAGGTGAGGGGGCAGACGTCCCCCGTGATATCAATGAAGAATGGCGCTGCGGTCATGGCTGACATATATCCACTCCGCGTGGCCTCGGCCACTGGCCACCGGACCAACCTGCGCGAGAGCTCGCAGGGCCGGTCTTTGATCTCTTTACGGCCCGAGGGCCCGCACTATGATAGGCCTCCCTTCAACGGAGGCCTTCGCGCTCCTCCGGCCGACAGCAAGGAATTTAGCTATGCCGACGCGGCCCATGTCTCACATCGAACAAGTTTGCGCCGAGAAGGGCATGAAGATGACCGAGCAGCGGCGCATCATCGCGCATGTGCTCTCGGAAGCGCAGGACCATCCCGACGTGGAAGAGGTTCACCGCCGCTCGGCGGCCGAGGACCCGCGTATCTCCATCGCCACGGTCTACCGGACCATGCGTCTGTTCGAGGAAGCCGGGATCGTGAAACGCCATGAGTTCGGCGACGGACGCGCCCGCTACGAGGAAACCCCGGCGACCCATCACGACCATCTGATCGACGTTCGCTCGGGCAAGGTGATCGAGTTCCATAACGAGGAAATCGAGCAGCTCCAGCAGGAGATTGCCAGCAAACACGGGTACAAACTGGTGGGGCACCGCCTGGAGTTGTACGTCCTGCCGCTAGATGCAGATAAAGCAACAGAAGAATAACACGACATCTGGTACCGCCCGGGCGTAGTTTTGGGGGAATTTGGCTGTCAGCCAGTCCCCCTAACTGTTAAGAGTATGCCGGCATGGACGGTGCGTTTCGGAAACCCCTGGCCTTGCTCGGCCGGGCGACGGAATCGTTGAAATCCAAGACAGTTTCGTTGAGCCGCAAGCCCGGCGCGGCCTTTCAGTCGACGCTCCGCCTCACGCTGCAATTTCTCACGCAGCGTCATGGCCTGAACGCGCGGTTGGGATACAGACCGATGACACTTTTGTTACCACCCTCCACCAATACGCCTTCGGGTGCGCTTGCGTCCGCCGGCCTCGCCGCACCTGCCGCGCCACCCGTGGGCGTGCGCGCCTTCGTGCCGGTGACCGCGGGCAGTCAGGTCATCCGGCTCGCCAACTCGCCCGATGAACTCGACGCCGCGCAGGCGCTGCGCTATCGGGTGTTCTACGACGAGATGGGCGCGAAGCCCGATGCGCAGATGCAAGCCGCGCGCCGCGACTTCGACAAGTTCGACACAATCTGCGATCACCTGCTCGTGGTCGACGCGGAACGGAAGGACGACCCCGTCGTCGGCACATACCGCTTTATCCGCCGCGAACATGCACGCACGGCCGGCAGCTTCTATTCGGCCTCGGAGTACGACATCACGAAGCTCGCGAGCTTCCCCGGCACCGTGCTCGAACTTGGCCGTTCTTGCGTGGACGCGGGATATCGCAACCGTGCGACCATGCAGCTCCTGTGGCGCGGCGTGTCGGAATATGTGAACGCCTACGGCATCGATCTGATGTTCGGCTGCGCGAGCCTTCCTGGGACCGATCCGCAGCAACTCGCCGTGCAACTCTCGTATCTTTATCACTATCATCTCGCGCCCGAAGCGCTGCGCGCGGCCGCGCTGCCTCATCGTAAGGCGGAGATGAACCTTCTCCCGAAGGAAGCCATCGACCCGAAGCGCGCCCTGGCTAGTTTGCCGCCGCTTCTAAAGGGTTATTTGCGTGTCGGCGGTTTCATCGGCGACGGCGCCGTCGTCGATCATCAGTTCAACACCACTGACGTTTGCATCATCGTGAAGACCGACCTGATCGAAGAGCGCTACACCCGTCACTACGACATCGGCACCGAGTCAGCATCATTCAAAAAAGCCTCGTAGTCGCCGCGCCAGATCTCGATGAGGCGCACCTTGAGCCGGCGCTGCCCATGCGCGGGGCTTTCATTGCCATTGTGCGCATCGCGCTTTTTGTCGTCTCGGCCATCATCGCCAGCCTGACCGCCGCGACACTGAACATTCTGACAGGCGATTCCGTCGCCTTCCGGGGCCGCTACTACCGTTTCCTCTGCAAACTCGTAGGCCTTGATGTAATCACGCGCGGCAAACAAAGCGCCGCCGCGCCGCGTCTCGTGGTCGCCAATCACATCTCGTATTTCGATATCGTGGTCTTGGGCGCGGTCGTGCCCGGCGATTTTGTCGCCAAAGCCGACATCGCCAATTGGCCCGGCTTCGGCTGGATGGCCAAGGCAGGACAAACCATTTTCATCGATCGCCGCCGCACTGCGACGAAAGAAGCGCGGGATCAGCTTCAGGAGCGCCTCGACGCCGGCGACACCCTCATCATGTTCCCCGAAGCCACCTCGGGCGACGGCAATACCATGAAGCCGTTCAAGAGCGCGCTGTTCACGGTCGCCGAGCGCCATGCCGTAGCGGCCGACGGCACCGAACGTCCGGTCACGGTGCAGCCCGTCTCGATGGCTTACACGCGTCTGAATGGCATGCCGCTGGGCGTCGGTTGGCGTCCCTTCGTCGCCTGGTACGGCGACATGGAGATGCTGTCGCACATGTGGCAGATCATGCGGCTTGGCAAACTCACGGCCGAGGTGACCTTCCACGCGCCGGTCACTCTGGCGCAGTTTACCAGCCGCAAGGAGCTGGCCGCCCATTGCGACGGGGTCACCCGGGCCGGATTCGCCCGCCTGCTCGCGGGACGCGAAGGGTCCTAAACCCTTATCGTCACAAATAAAAACCCTGTTTTGCTTTTAGCCCGGTTAGGCGCTAGAAACCGCCTCTCCACCCCGTCTTATCCACAGGCTCTTTTTACAAAAACGATGTCCGACACCCCGGCCAAACGGCTGTTCATCAAGACCTACGGCTGCCAAATGAACGTCTACGATTCCGCCCGCATGGCGGACGTGCTGGCGCCGCTCGGCTATGCGCCCGCCGAAAGCCCGGCCGATGCCGACATGGTGATCCTGAACACCTGCCATATCCGCGAGAAAGCGGCCGAGAAGGTGTTCTCGGACCTGGGGCGCGTGCGCGCGTACCGCAGTGAACGCGCCGCCGCAGGCAAGGACATGATCATCGCCGTGGCAGGTTGCGTCGCCCAGGCCGAAGGCGCCGAGATCATGGCCCGCGCGCCCTTCGTCGACATCGTGCTCGGTCCGCAGACCTATCACCGCCTGCCCGAGATGGTCGCCCGCGCCGCCCGCGCCCGTGATGAAAAAAAGGGCGACGGCAAGGCGGGCGCGAAGTCTGCCGGCATCCTTGATACCGAGTTTCCAGTCGAGCCGAAGTTCGATCACTTGCCGGCGCCGCGCGCCGAAGGCCCGGCGGCGTTCCTGTCGATCCAGGAAGGCTGCGACAAATTCTGCACCTTCTGCGTGGTTCCTTACACGCGCGGCGCGGAATACTCGCGTCCCGTCGCCGACATCCTGCGCGAAGCAAAGAGCCTCGTTGAGAGCGGCGCGCGCGAGATCACGCTGCTCGGCCAGAACGTAAATGCCTATCACGGCGCCGGCCCGGCCGGCGAAGTGTGGGGCCTCGGACGTCTCGCCCGCGCGCTGGCCGGCATCGAAGGCCTTTCACGCATCCGCTACACCACCTCGCATCCGCGCGACATGGATGATGATCTGATGGCCGCGCACCGCGACGTGCCCGCGCTGATGCCGTTCCTGCATCTTCCCGTTCAGTCGGGTTCGGACAAGATCCTCGAGGCCATGAACCGGGGCCATACCGCCGACGACTATCGCCGCATCATCGCGACCTTACGCGAGTATCGTCCCGATATGGCGCTGTCGTCGGACTTCATCGTCGGTTATCCGGGCGAGAGCGATAAGGACTTCGAGGCAACCATGGACCTGGTGCGCGAGGTGACTTTTGCTCAGGCGTTCTCTTTCAAATACAGCGCGCGCGCCGGCACACCGGCCGCTGTGTTGAAAACGCAGATCCCCGAGGACGTGAAAGACGCGCGCCTTTATGCGCTTCAGGATTTGCTGCTCGAACAGCAGCGCGCTTTCAATCAGGCCAGTGTCGGACGCACCTTCGACGTTCTTCTCACCCACGCGGGCCGCCATCCCGGCCAGCTTGTGGGCAAAAGCCCATATTTACAGGCTGTTCATGTCATGGCCGATCCGAAATACATCGGCACTGTCGCGCGTTTAAAAGTCGTATCGCTTGAACCCAACAGCCTCGGCGCCGTATGGGCCGACGCTTCCAAGAGCACGATCAAGACGGCATGAGCGAGTCCACGCACGTCAGATGTGAGTTCTCCGACAACGGGCTCCTGCAGGAGCTGGTGGGGCCTCAGAACAGTAACCTCCATCGCCTCGAGCAGCGCCTGAACGTTGTGCTGAACCATCGCGGCAATACGATTACGATTGAAGGCGCGCCAGACCGCTCGCAAATGGCCGAGCGCACCTTGTATCGTCTCTACGATCATCTCGCGAAAGGACACGAACTGGAAATCGGCGATATCGACGGCGCCGTCCGCACCGCGGAACCCGACGGCGACAACGTCAGTGAACTTGCGATCCGCACGCGCAAAAAACAGATCGGGGCGCGCTCGCTCGGTCAGGGAACGTATCTCAAAGCACTGAACGAGCACGAACTGGTCTTCGCGCTCGGCCCTGCCGGCACGGGCAAGACCTACATCGCGGTGGCAAAAGCCGTATCGCTCAAGATGGCCGGCGTCATCGACCGCATCATCTTGTCGCGCCCGGCCGTGGAAGCCGGTGAACGTCTCGGCTTCCTGCCGGGCGACATGCGCGAGAAGGTCGATCCTTATCTTCGCCCATTGTATGACGCGCTGTACGACATGCTGCCGGGCGATCAAGTGGCCAAACTTTTGGTGTCCGGCGAGATCGAGATCGCGCCGCTCGCGTTCATGCGCGGGCGTACCCTGGCCAATTCGTTCATTATTCTGGACGAGGCGCAGAACACCACACCGGTACAAATGAAGATGGCGCTCACCCGTATCGGCGAGAACTCACGCATGGTGGTCACGGGCGATCTTAGTCAGATCGATTTGCCGCGCGGCGTGAAGTCGGGATTGGAAGATGCGCTCGAAACCCTCGACGATGTGAAGGGCGTCAGCCTTGTGCGGTTCTCGGCGCGCGATGTTGTGCGCCATGACCTCGTCACACGCATCGTCGAAGCCTACGACCGCCGCGATGCCAAGCGCAAGGAACGCGCACAAGAGGGACGATCGGAATGAAACGCGCGGCTTATCCCACCATCGACGTCCTCTCACCTGCCGCCGGCTGGACGCGCAGTCTGCCGACGGCCGCCGCCATCGTCCGGCGCGCGGCGAAAGCCGGTTGGGACGCCGGCGCCTCGGCCGCACAGAAACGCCGGGCCAAAACCACCGAATTGTCCGTGCTGCTGACGGGCGACGCCGCGATCCGTAAGCTCAATGCCCTTTACCGGGGCAAGGACAAGGCGACCAACGTCCTTTCCTTCCCCGCCGGCGCGGATGGCCCCTCGGACGGCGGCGTCCTACTAGGTGATGTGGTCATCGCCTACGGCACCGTGGTCAAGGAAGCCAAGGAAGCCGGCAAGTCATTGAAAGATCACCTTTCTCATATGGTGGTGCATGGCGTTCTGCACCTTTTGGGCTATGATCACGACGTCTCCTCCGACGCCAAGACCATGGAACGCCTGGAAACCAAGATCCTCGCCGGCCTAGGGATCCAAGATCCCTACCGTGACACCATCCCCGAGCCCGCCCCCAAGAAGACATCGCGGGGAGCGCGCCGCCGGACATGAGCGAGCCCGCAAGGTCCCTTGCGCCGGATACGGACGACCGGCCTGGTCTTTTCACAAAGCTCAAGCGCTGGCTCGCCCCCGAGATCGCAGACGCCGAAGCCGTCCGCGACGTCATCGAGGAGTTGATCGAAGAGCGGATCGAAGACCGGCACGACGGCGAACCGGCCATCGACCCCAACGAACGCTTGCTGCTCGCCAACGTGCTCAAGCTACGCGGCGTGACGGCCGCGGACATCATGGTGCCCCGCGCCGATATCATCGCCATTGAATCCGCGACGCCGGTCGCCGAGGCGCTGACCTTGGTCGTGAAGGAAGGTCACTCGCGCCTGCCGGTGTACCATGAGACCCTCGACGACGTGGCGGGGCTCATCCACATCAAGGACCTCGCAATCCTTGCCGCCGATCAAATTGCCGGGGAGAACGGCGTGCGGGTCAGCTCGCATGTGCTGATCGATCTCTTACGCCCCGTGCTCTTCGTCTCGCCGGCCGTGCGCGTCCTCGACCTTCTCCTCGAGATGCGCCTCAAACGCGCGCATATGGCCATGGTGGTGGACGAGTATGGTGGCATCGATGGCCTCGTCACGATTGAAGATGTCGTCGAACAGATCGTCGGCGAGATCGAAGACGAACACGACGCCGACCAAGCGCCGGAACTCATCGCGCAGACCGACGGCTCGTTGATCGCCGACGGGCGCGTTGCGCTCTCGGATTTCGAGGAGCGCGTCGGGAACGTTTTCAGCGACGAAGAGCGCGAAGCGTCCGACACCTTGGGTGGATTGGTCGCGAGCCTCGCAGGCCGCATGCCGTCGCGCGGTGAGTTGGTGAAACATCCCTCTGGGATCGAATTCGAGATCACCGACAGCGATCCGCGTCTGGTGCGGCGCTTGCGCGTGCGTAATCTGCCGCCGCCGAAACCCGAGGACTAATGAAACCCGCGCTTGCCGACCGGCTTGCCGCGCTCAGCGGATGGAAGCGCTTTGCCGTGGCGCTTCTCACGGGCGCGCTGACAATTCTTGCGTTTCCGCCGCTTTCGATCATCCCTGCTTTATGGGTCGCTTTCCCGGTCTTGCTGTGGATGCTCGACGGATGCCGCACATGGAAAGCCGCGTTCTTCACCGGCTGGGCCTTTGGCGCGGGCTATTTCATCACCGGTCTTTATTGGATGGCGAACGCATTTTACGTCGACGCGGATGCGTTCGGTGCGTTCGCAATCCCCGCCGTCGGCTCTTTGTCCATCGCGATGGGGTTGTTCATCGCGATCGTATGCGCGCTTACGCACGCTATCCCGCCTGCGCATGTCGACGAGATGTCCTATGACCGCGCGAGCATCGCTGCGCGGCGCGTGCTGCTGTTCGCCGCGATCTGGACTCTGGTCGAATGGGTGCGCAGCTGGATCTTCACGGGCCTGCCGTGGAATCCCATCAGCCTGGTGTGGGCCGAGACCCACTCTCCGGTGGGAATCGCGGTACTGCAAGTCACCGCCTTGATCGGAACCTACGGCCTCAGCTTCCTCACCGTTTTGCTGTTCGGCGCTTTCGCCTTGCTCGGCTATAGACCGTCGCTCACCAAGGCCCGCATGCGCGCGCTTGCGCCGCTCGCGCTGATGATCGTCATCGCCGCCGGCGGCGCATTGCGTCTTTCTCTCGCACACGACACCCTCGTGCCCGGCGTGAAGTTTCGCCTCGTGCAGGCGAACTTCTCACAAGCCGACCGCAGCCGGCCGAGCCTGTGGGTGACGATGCTCGAAGACCATGTGCGCATGAGCACCGAAAACCGCCCTGCGGATGTGACGCACGTCGTCTGGGGCGAGGCCGCGATCGCATTTTTCCTGAACATCGACGAGCCGGCACGGCGCGTGGCGGCGATGGCGGCGCCTTCAAATGGGATGCTGATCACCGGCGCGGACCGGGGCCTGCGCAACGCGGACGGCACGCAGACCGTCTACAACTCGCTTTATGTCTTGAAGCCCGACGCCAGTATCGCGGCGGTCTACGACAAGACCCACCTTGTCCCTTTCGGCGAATACACCCCACTGCGCGGCCTGGTGCCCTTCGACGAGTTGACCGGCATGACGGGCGGGTTCGCGACAGGACAGGGTCTTGCCACGCTGTCGGTCCCTGGGCTGCCGCCCTTCAGCCCGCTCATTTGTTACGAAGTGATTTTCTCGGGCGCGGTCACGGCTGGGGGCACCCCCCGGCCCCGATTCCTGCTCAATCTCACCAACGACGCCTGGTTCGGCATGAGCCTCGGCCCACACCAGCACTTCGCCCAAGCCCGCATGCGGGCGGTGGAGGAGGGATTGCCCCTGGTCCGTACCGCCAATACGGGAATCTCAGCCGTCGTCGACGGTTATGGCCGGGTCAAAAGTGAGCTTCCCCTTGGTGCGCGCGGCGTTCTGGATGCGCCTCTACCCGAGCCTGTATCGACCGCTACCCCATTCTCATTATTGGGAAATTTGATCTCAATTCTGCTCGCAACTTGCGGGGGTGCCTGGGCGTTGTTCTTCAGGCGCGGCGATACGCCGCTGCGTCTATGGCGCTCACTCGCCCAAAGGGGCACCCGCACCCATTGAGCACACGGCGAGGAACCAGAATCCGGGCCAAGCTTGTGCCAAGAGTGGTGTTGGCCTACCATCCGTTCAACGGTCGGTAGATGGCGCGCCGTGTAAACGTTGAGTTGCGCAGTCAGTTTTACAACGGGCAGGTTTCACATGGGTTTACCGCAAGAGCAGATCAAAGATGACACGACGCCAATGCGTTCGACGCGCGGACGGATGCCTTCGGGCAAACCGAATCCGGTCGACGTCCACGTTGGCGCACGGGTGCGCTTGCGCCGTACGCTTCTGGGCATGAGCCAGGAAAAGCTGGGCGAAGCCATCGGCCTGACCTTCCAGCAGGTGCAAAAGTACGAACGCGGCGCCAACCGTATCGGCGCGTCCCGTCTCTGGGACCTCTCACGCGTGCTCGATTGCCCGATGTCCTTCTTCTTCGAGGAAATGGACGACCAAACCGCCTCGTCCAGTCCGCGGAACCTGTCCGGCGACAGCCGCGACCTGGAACCGCGCGACAACGATCCGATGACCAAGCGCGAAACCCTCGAGCTGGTACGCGCCTACTACCGGATCAATGACTACCACGTCCGCCGCCGTATTTACGAACTGGCGAAGTCGCTGGCCTCCACCGAAGAACCGGTCGAGAGCTGACCTTAGATACTTGTTTCGCGCTGAACGCCGCCGCGGGCCTCCCGCGGCGGCGTTTTTCGTTGCGGCAGCCCCCGAGCGGCGACTCGCCCTTGAAAAGTCCGGGGCGTTCCGGTACCCCCCTTAAGCTTTTTTCAAGGGGGTCCGGCTATTCCCCCCTTCCTTCAAACCGAAGCCAACCCTCTCCAGGAGACGACCTTGTCTAAGACTGACTATGTGTTCACGAGTGAATCCGTCTCCGAAGGCCATCCCGATAAAGTCAGCGACCGCATCTCTGATTCCATCGTCGATCTGTTCCTGAAGGCCGATCCATATTCGCGCGTGGCCGTCGAAACGCTCTGCACCACGAACCTGATTGTCCTGGCCGGCGAAGTGCGCGGCCCATCCTCGGTCACGCACGACGCGATGATCGAGAGCGCGCGTCAGGCCGTGAAGGCGATCGGTTACGAGCAGGACGGCTTCCACTGGAAGAATGCGAAGGTCGAGTGCCATGTGCATGCGCAGTCCGCCGACATCGCCGTCGGCGTCGACAGCGCCGGCAACAAGGACGAAGGCGCAGGCGACCAGGGCATCATGTTCGGCTACGCCGTCAACGAAACGCCGAGCCTCATGCCGGCGCCGCTCTACTACTCGCACGCTATCCTGAAGTCGCTGGCCGAAGCGCGTCACGACAAGGACGTCGACTTCCTCGGCCCCGACGCGAAGAGCCAGATCTCGCTGCGTTATGCAGGCGGCAAGCCGGTCGGTGCGACCTCCATCGTCGTCTCGACCCAGCACGCCGAGAAGGCCGATCAGGAAACCATTCGTGAATACGTGCGCAAACATGTGCTCGATGCGATCCCGAAAGGCTGGATGTGCCCCGAGCCGGAATTTTACGTGAACCCGACGGGCCGCTTCGTCATCGGCGGACCGGACGGCGACACGGGCCTCACCGGCCGCAAGATCATCGTCGACACCTACGGCGGGGCTGCGCCGCATGGTGGCGGCGCTTTTTCGGGTAAGGATCCCACGAAGGTCGATCGTTCGGCCGCTTACGCCGCGCGTTATCTCGCGAAGAACGTCGTTGGCGCGGGCCTCGCGGACCGCTGCGTGATCCAGCTTTCTTATGCGATCGGCGTCTCGAAGCCGCTGTCGGTCTATGTCGATACCTACGGCACCGGAAATGTCGATGAAGACAAACTCTCGAAAGTGCTCCAGGAACTGATGGACCTTTCGCCGCGCGGCATCCGCGAGCACCTGAAGCTCAATCGTCCGATCTATGAGCGCACCTCCGCTTACGGTCACTTCGGCCGCGATCCGGACGGCTCGGGCGGCTTCAGCTGGGAGCGCCTTGATCTGGTCGACCAACTTGAATCCGCCTTCGGAATCTAAAGGCGATACAGCCGACCTGCGTTTCTACGGGCGCCGCAAAGGCAAACCGCTCAAGGCTGCCCGTCAAGGATTGATTGAAGAGCTTCTTCCGGAACTGCGCATCGCGGTTCCGGAAGCGCCGCTCGATCCGCGCACGCTGTTCTCCCGTCCCGTCAAAGGTATCCGTCTCGAGATCGGTTTCGGCGGCGGCGAGCATCTCGCGCGCATGGCCGCGGACAATCCCGATATCGGCTTCATCGGCGCCGAAGTGTTCCTGAACGGCGTCGCGTCCTTGCTGCGGCATGTGCATGAGCTGGGGCTCAAGAACGTGCGCGTGTTCAATCAGGATGTCCGCTTTCTCCTGCCGCATCTTCCGGACGGCTGCTTCGAGCGCATCTCGCTGCTGTTCCCCGACCCGTGGCCCAAGGCGCGCCACGCGAAAAGGCGGTTCGTCGGGCCGGAGAACCTCAAGGAAATGCAGCGCCTGATCCCCGCCGGCGGCGAGTTCCGGGTCGCGAGCGACCATCCGGTCTATATCGACTGGGCACTTTTGCACCTCGTGGCGCATCCCGGCTTCGCCTGGACGGCCAAAGGACCGGACGACTGGCGGACGAGACCTGCCGATTCGACGCCGACTCGATACGAAGAAAAGGCCAAAAAGCAGGGCCGGACACCCGTTTTCATGAATTTCCGCCGCGTTTCAGCCTAGGCCGAAAGTCCCCAAAACAGCGCAAACCCTCTTGAAATCGGGGAGGAAGCGCCGTATATCGACGGCATCTTTTGACATTCCTGGACGACCTAGGAAGTGGCCCACTTGGCCACTTTTTTTATTGCCTATTTCAGGCCGCCCGGAACGCCGGAGCCTTGCTTGGAACGTCTACTGACCCTGGAAGAACGCGTTGCGCCGACCCTTGAAGCCATGGGCTTCGAGGTGGTCCGGATTGCCCTGACGGGCTCCGTGGGCCGCAAGACCCTGCAAGTCATGGCTGACCGTAAAGACGGCAGCCAGATCTCGGTCGATGACTGCGCCCAGATCAGCCAGACCCTGTCGGCCATCTTCGATGTGGAGGACCCGGTGCCGGGCGCCTACGACCTGGAAGTGAGTTCTGCCGGAATTGATCGGCCTCTCACCCGGGCGAAGGATTTTGCCGCTTACGCGGGCTTCGAGGCGAAGATCGAGACGCGCCTTCCTGTCGGTGGACGCCGGCGCTTCCGCGGCGAACTTGGCGGCCTTGCCGGCGAGAACGTGACGATCACGGTCGACGAAGCAAAATTCGAGATCCCCTTGAGCGCGATCAGCACCGCGAAGCTGGTCATGACGGACGAACTGATTGAAGCCTCCGCGAAGCGCGCGGAACTGAAACAACGCAATTAGAGCAGAGCCGGAGAACGACGATGGCACGAGAAAGCATTGGCATGGCGCGCCCCGAACTGGTGCAGGTGGCCGACACGGTCGCCCGCGACAAGGGCATCGACCGCGAGGAAGTGTTCCAGGCGATGGAACAGGCGATCCAGAAAGCCGGCCGCTCCAAGTACGGCCATGAGAACGACATCCGCGCCGCCATCGACCGCAAGAACGGCGAAATCCGCCTCGCGCGCTACATGACCGTGGTTGAAGTCGTTGAAGACGAAAACACGCAGATCCCGCTGGCGAAAGCCAAGCGCAAGGACGCAACCATCGAACTCGGCGGCGTGATCGTCGATCCGCTTCCGCCGATCGACTTCGGCCGCATCGCCGCGCAGACCGCCAAGCAGGTGATCGTGCAGAAGGTGCGCGACGCTGAGCGCGCGCGCCAATTCACCGAATACAAGGATCGCACCGGCGAGATCGTCAACGGCTTGGTCAAGCGCGTCGAATTCGGCAACGTGATCGTCGACCTGGGACGCGCGGAAGGCCTACTCCGCCGCGACGAATTGATCCCGCGCGAGCATTTCAAGAACGGCGACCGCGTGCGCGCCTTCATCGTGGACGTGCGCGAAGAGCCGCGTGGTCCGCAGATCTTCCTGTCGCGCACCTCCGGCGATTTCATGGGCGCGCTGTTCAGCCAGGAAGTGCCGGAAATTTACGACGGCATCATCGAAATCAAGGCCGTGGCCCGCGACCCGGGCAGCCGCGCCAAGATCGCCGTCATCTCGAACGACTCCTCCATTGATCCGGTTGGCGCGTGCGTCGGTATGCGCGGATCGCGCGTGCAGGCGGTCGTCGCCGAACTGCAGGGCGAGAAGATCGACATCATTCAGTGGAACCAGGATCCGGCGACCTTCGTCGTGAATGCGCTGGCGCCGGCCGAAGTGACCAAGGTCGTGCTCGATGAAGACTCGGGCCGCATTGAGGTTGTTGTGCCCGACGATCAGCTTTCGCTGGCCATCGGCCGCCGCGGCCAGAATGTACGCCTGGCCTCGCAGCTCACTGGTTGGACCATCGACATTCTCACCGAAGGCGAAGAATCCGAGCGCCGCCAGCAGGAGTTCCACTCCCGCTCGAAGATGTTCATCGACGCCCTTGATGTCGATGACGTCCTTGCCCATCTGCTGGTGACCGAAGGTTTCACGTCCGTTGAAGAAGTGGCCTTCGTACCCATTGAAGAACTGACCGATATCGAAGGTTTCGACGAAGACGTCGCGAACGAGCTGAAGGCCCGCGCGACCGCCTTCATCGAGGAAGAAAACAAGAAGATCGCGGCCCGGATGGAAGAACTCGGCGTGTCGGAAGACCTGATCGAGGCGGAAATCGAGGGGCTGGACCCGAAGAAGATCATCGTGCTGGCCGAAAAGGGCGTGAAGACCCTGGACGACCTCGCGGACCTCGCCGGCGACGAGCTGGTCGAGATCCTCGGCGCCGACGTGATCAAGGAAGGCCCGGCCAACGCGATCATCATGGCGGCACGCGCCCATTGGTTCCCGGAAGGCAGCGCGCCGCAAGGCGATGCCGCCGCCGAGACCAAGACCGTGTAACCCTCTTTACCCCTTGTGGCGGTCCGGGCAAACGCGATGACCAGTGAGACACATTCTTCGGGCGGCCCGGCGCCCGGACGCGAATCTATGAACGGGCAGGCGCCCGCGGGCGGAGACGCCCCGGGCAACGACGGCGAGGACCTGGAAACGGGTCCGACCCGGCGCTGCATCGCGAGTGGCGAGTCGCGGCCAACGGCCGAGTTGATCCGATTTGTGGTCGGGCCCGACAATTCAATCGTTCCAGACATCGCCGGCCGCCTTCCGGGCCGGGGTTTGTGGTTGAGGGCACGCCGCGATATGCTAGAAACAGCGGCGCAAAAACGGCTATTCGCCAAAGCCGCGCGGGGCAACGTGAATGTGTCCCCGGATTTGGCCGATACCGTCGCCGAACTGCTACGTCGCCGTTGTCTTAATCATCTTGGCCTGGCGCAGCGCGCCGGACTTGTCGCCTCGGGCGCAGAAAAAGTGCGCGCGCAGATCGCGACCGGACGTACGGCTGCCTTGATCGAGGCCGCCGACGGATCGGAGGCCGAGCGGCAAAAAATGGGTGCCCTCGTCCCGGGCGTACCGGTGGTGGATGTGTTCACGAGCCCGGAGCTCGGGGGCGCGATCGGTCGGGATATGGTTGTGCATGTGGCGCTTCTGCCCGGCCGCCTGACGGAAATGATTTTGGAAGACGCGAGCAAGCTTCGCGGCTTCATTTAAGTGACGAACGGCCAGTCTGATTTTTTGATTAAGGTGCACTGAGTGAGCGATACCAAGACCAAGACGCCCTTGACCCTCGGCGGTAAAGGCAAACTCGAGCTGAAGAAGACCGTCGAGACCGGCCAGGTCCGGCAGAGCTTCTCGCACGGCCGCTCCAAAGTCGTTCAGGTCGAACGTAAGCGTAAGCGCCAGTTCGAGATCGGCGCCGACGGTAAAGTGCAGGAAGTCAAGGCGCCGCCGGCTTCGATCAAGGCAAAGGCTGAAGAAGCCCTGCTGAAGGAAGTTCAGCACGGCACCCTTACCGATGATGAGAAGGCGCACCGTCTGAAGGCGCTTCAGGACGCCCTGAAGGCCGACGAGGAAAACGCCCGCATCGCCGAAGAAAACGCCAAGCGCGAAGCCGAGGAAAGCGCGCGTCGCGCCGCCGAGGAAAAGCTGCGCAAGGAACAAGAGCCGGAACCGGTGGCCGCGCCCGCTGCACCGGCGGCGCCTGAAGGGCGCGCACCTGCGCCGGAGGCCAAGATCACCCCTGCTACCGCCACCACCGCTGCGGCCGATGCTACCGCGCCGCGCCGTGAAGCTGTGGAAGAGGAAGAAGAAGAAGAGGCCCCGCGCCGCAAGCCGAAGACCGGCCACAAGCCGCCGACGGTCAACAAGCGCACCGAACCACGCCGCCGTTCGGGCAAGCTTTCGATCAGCTCGGCGCTCGAAGGCGACGATGCCGTGGAACGCTCGCGCTCCATCGCCTCCATGCGCCGCGCGGTCGACAAAGAACGCCGCAAGGCGCAGCTCAAACAACCGATGAATACGGACAAGGTCGTGCGCGAAGTTGTGTTGCCGGAAACGATTACTGTCCAAGAACTGTCGAGCCGCATGGCCGAGCGTTCGGTCAACGTGATCAAGTCACTGATGAAACTCGGCATCATGGCGACGATCAACGAAGTGATCGATGCCGACACGGCCGAGATCGTCGCGCAGGAATTCGGCCACAAGGTCAAGCGCATCACCGAAGACGCCGTCGAGGACTCGCTGAAGAGCGGCGAAGACGACGCCGCGGCAATGAAGACGCGCCCGCCCGTCGTGACCGTCATGGGGCACGTCGACCACGGCAAGACTTCGCTGCTCGATGCTTTGCGTTCGGCCAATGTCGTCGCCGGCGAAGCGGGCGGTATCACGCAGCACATCGGTGCGTACCAAGTGCGTACCGCCAAAAACCAGAAAATCACCTTCATCGACACGCCAGGCCACGAAGCCTTCACCGCCATGCGCGCCCGCGGCGCCAAGGTGACGGATATCGTCGTGCTCGTGGTGGCGGCCGATGACGGCATCATGCCGCAGACGGTCGAAGCCATTAAGCACGCCAGAGCCGCCGAAGTGCCGATCATCGTGGCCATCAACAAGATGGACAAACCCGGCGCCAACCCGAACCGCGTGAAGACCGACCTCCTGACGCACGAAGTCGTCGTGGAAGACATGGGCGGCGAAACGCTGGCGGTGGAAGTGTCGGCGACGCAGAAGATCAACCTCGATAAGCTCGAGGAAGCCATCATGCTCCAGGCCGAGCTTCTGGACCTGAAGGCCAATCCGAGCCGTACGGCCGAAGGCAGCATCGTCGAAGCCAAGATGGAAAAGGGCGTCGGCTCCGTGGCCACCGTTCTCGTCCAGCGCGGCACCTTGCATGTGGGCGACATCTTCGTCGCCGGCGCCGAGTGGGGCCGCGTGCGCGTGCTGATCAACGAACACGGCAAGCAGGTGAAGTCCGCGATGCCGTCCGCGCCGGTGGAAGTCGTCGGTTTCGGCGGCACGCCCGCGGCCGGCGACGACTTCGTGGTCGTCGACGATGAAGCCAAGGCGCGCGAAGTCTCCGAATACCGCCGCCGCAAGATTCGCGAGAAGGAACACGTCGCCTCGGTCGGCGGTTCGACCATGGAACAGATGTTCGCCAAGATCAAAGCCGGCGAAACCACCGAGCTCGCCGTGATCGTGAAAGCGGACGTGCAGGGTTCGGCCGAAGCGCTGAACGGCACGCTTGCGAAGATCGGCACGGAAAAAGTGAAGGTGAAAGTGCTTCACAGCGCCGTCGGTCCGATCAACGAGTCCGACGTCACCCTCGCCAAGACGAACGGCGCCGTGATCATCGGCTTCAACGTGCGTGCGAACGCCCAGGCCCGCGAAGTCGCCAAACGCGACAACGTCGACATCCGCTACTACTCGATCATTTACGAAGTGTCGGACGACATGAAGGCGGTGCTGACGGGCATGCTGGCGCCGACCTTCAAGGAAGCGTTCATCGGTTACGCCGAAGTGCGCGAAGTGTTCAACATCACCAAGGTCGGCAAGGTGGCCGGCTGCCGCGTGACGCAGGGCGTCATCAAACGCGGCTGCAAAGTCCGCCTGCTGCGCGACAACGTGGTCATCCATGAAGGCGATCTGTCGCAGCTCAAGCGCTTCAAGGACGACGTCAAGGAAGTCCGCGAAGGCTACGAGTGCGGCATGGGCCTTGCGAACTATCAGGACATTCAGGTCGGCGACATGATCGAATGTTTCGAAATGGAGCGCGTCGCCGCGACTCTGTAAGACCTCACTCGCCTCGCGCGCGCCATTCGCGCGCCGAGGCGAGCGTTTGCTTCTCTCGAGGATTTTTCCCATGGCACGACAGCGGCCAAAAGCGCCGGGCCAGCGGCAATTGCGTATTGGCGAGGAAATTCGCCATGTGCTGGCCTTCATTCTGGAACGCGAGACCTTTCGCGATCCCGCCCTTGCCAACGTCCGCGTCACCGTGACCGAAGTGCGGCCGAGTCCGGATCTGCGTCACGCCCGCGTCTACATCGTCCCGCTCGGCGGCGGCGATCCGAAACCGATTCTCGCGGGCCTCAAGCGCGTGAAGCCGTTCCTGCGCCGTGAACTGGCGAGTCGGCTGACCACGAAATTCATCCCGGACCTCATCTTCTCCGCCGACACCACCTTCGACGAGGCCGAGCGCATCAGCCGCCTTTTGCATAAGCCGGAAGTCGCCCGAGACCTGAGCGACGACTACGGCGTGCTCGGTGAAGACGGTTTGGCTCGCCTGGGCGAGGAAGAGTAGGCGTGGCCAAGAAGTCCGCGGGCGTGCCGGTTCATGGCTGGCTGGCCATCGATAAACCAGGCGGAATCACCGCCGCAAAGGTCGTTTCCCGGGTAAAAAGGGCTCTGAACGCCCTAAAAGCCGGTCACGGGGGCACTTTGGACCCTCTGGCGACCGGAATCCTGCCCATTGCCCTGGGGGAAGCCACCAAAACGGCCTCTTTCGCCATGGATTCCAGCAAAACCTATACATTCGAGGTCACCTGGGGTACGGCAACAGATACGGACGACAGCGACGGCACGGTCATCCGGACCTCGGACAAAAGGCCCGAACAGGCGGCCATCGAGGCCATGTTGCCGCGGTTTACGGGCTTGATCGCGCAAGTCCCCCCCGATTACTCGGCCATCAAGGTGAACGGCCAGCGCGCCTACGACCTCGCTCGGGCCAAGGAAGAGCTGAATCTGGCCGCCCGGACCGTCGATGTGCGCCGATTCGCCCTCACGTCCATGCCCGATCCCGAACATGCGACTTTCGTGGTCGATTGCGGCAAGGGCACCTATATCCGGGCCCTGGTTCGCGACCTGGCCCAGGCCCTGGGGACCGAGGGCCATATCTCGGTGCTCAGACGCACAAGGTGCGGCGCTTTCAACGAAAAAGGGGCGATTTCCCTGGAAAACCTGGAGGCGCTGGGGCATAAAGCCGCCGCTTCCGAGTACCTTCTCCCGGTCAAGACCGTGCTGGACGACATCCCGGCACTGGCCCTGACGGAGGAAGAGGCCCGCCGCATGAGCCTGGGGCAAGCCATTGCCCTTTGGCCCGTTGTGAAGCGCAAGCCCCTCACCGGCCTTGAAGAAGGCCAGACCGTGCAAGCGGTGTGCGGTGAGAGGCTGATCGCGGTGGCCGAGGTCGGGAACGGCATGGTCCGTCCCGTCCGTGTTTTGAATCACTGATCTAGAAGGAGTACCCGATGTCGATTACCGCGGAGCGCAAACAAGCGCTCATCACCGAGTATGCCACCAAGAAGGGCGACACGGGTTCGCCCGAAGTCCAGGTGGCCGTTCTGTCCGAACGCATCAAGAACCTCACCGACCACCTGAAGGACCACAACAAGGACAACCACTCGCGTCGTGGCCTCCTGGTGATGGTCGGTCAGCGCCGCCGCTTGCTTGATTATCTCAAAGGCGTGGGCCCCGATCGTTATGAGAGCTTGATCACCCGTCTCGGACTGCGTCGCTAATTTTTGTTCCAGTCATAGCTGGTGGATGCGGACGGAGCGCCCTTGCATGTGCAAGAGGCGCTCGCCGTTTTTGCCTAAGCAGCATCTATGACTGCGTGACGCATGGCTGCCGCACATCGCAAGGTGTGTGAGTGCGTTTAAGGCGCGCGGCAACGCGCGGGATCGAAATCTCGGCTCACTCCCCTCTGACCGTTTTGAAAGTCCACATGGGTGGACCCCTGACGGTGAGCCGAGCGCACAATCCGGTGCCGGTCCAGGAGGAAGAAGGAAGAAAAACTATGTCTATGTTCAAAGTCACGCGTAAGGAGCTCGACTGGGGCGGCCGCAAGCTGATCCTCGAAACCGGAAAGATCGCGCGTCAGGCCGATGGCGCGGTCCTCGCCACTTACGGTGAGACCACCGTTCTGTGCACCGCCGTTGGCGCGAAATCGCCCAAGCCCGGCGTCGATTTTTTCCCGCTGACCGTCAACTACCAGGAAAAGGCTTTCGCCGCGGGTAAGATTCCCGGCGGCTTCTTCAAGCGTGAAGGCCGTCCGACCGAGAAGGAGGTGCTGACCTCGCGCCTCGTCGACCGTCCGATCCGTCCGCTGTTCCACGATTCGTACCGCAACGAGACGCAGGTGGTTTGCACCGTGCTCTCGCACGACCTGAAGAACGATCCGGACATCGTCGCGATGATCGGCGCTTCGGCCGCCCTCACGATCTCGGGCATCCCGTTCCTGGGCCCGATCGGCGCCGCGCGCGTCGGTTACATCGATGGCCAATACGTCCTCAACCCGAAGATGGACGAGCTTGCGAACTCGCAGCTCGACCTCGTCGTCGCCGGTACGCGTGAAGGCGTGCTGATGGTGGAGTCCGAAGCGAAAGAGCTTTCGGAAGAAGTCATGCTCGGCGCGGTGAATTTCGGCCACGACCAGATGCAGGCCGTCATCAACCTCATCATCAGCCTGGCCGAAGCCTGCGCTAAGGATCCGTTCGAACTGACGGCCGAAGCGCCGGAAGTCGCGGTGGTGAAGTCCAAGCTGTCTGCGTTCTCGTCCGAACTCGGCCAGGCCTACACCAAGACCGTGAAACAGGAACGTTATGCGGCGGTCGGCGACGTGAAGAAAAAGGCGATCGCCAGCCTCGGCGACAACGCCGCCGAACTCGCGGTCGCGGGCGGGATCTTGAAGCACATGGAAGCCGACGTCGTGCGCGGCAACATCCTCAAGACCGGCAAGCGTATCGACGGCCGCGACACCAAGACCGTGCGTCCGATTGAAATCGACGTCGGCGTGCTGCCGCGCGCGCACGGCTCGGCCCTGTTCACCCGCGGTGAAACCCAGGCCCTTGTCGTTGCCACGCTCGGCACCGGCCAGGACGAACAGATCATCGACGCGCTGGAAGGCGAATACCGCCAGAACTTCATGCTCCACTATAACTTCCCGCCCTATTCAGTCGGCGAAGCCGGCCGCATGGGCTCGCCGGGCCGCCGCGAAATCGGCCACGGCAAGCTGGCGTGGCGTGCGATCAATCCGTTGCTCCCGGGCAAAGAAAACTTCCCGTACACCCTGCGCCTGGTCTCGGAAATCACCGAGTCCAACGGCTCGTCGTCGATGGCGACGGTGTGCGGCAGCTCGCTGGCCATGATGGATGGCGGCGTGCCGCTGGCCCGTCCGGTGGCGGGCATCGCCATGGGTCTGATCAAGGAAGGCAACGACTTCGCCGTCCTTTCGGACATCCTGGGCGACGAAGACCACCTTGGCGACATGGACTTCAAGGTCGCCGGCACCGAAAGCGGCGTCACCGCGCTGCAGATGGACATCAAGATCACGTCCATCACCCGTGAGATCATGGAGATCGCGCTCCGTCAGGCGAAGGACGGACGTATCCACATCCTCGGCGAAATGGCCAAAGCCATCACCGGCGCGCGCGACACAGTCGCCGCGACGGCGCCGCGCATCACCACCCTCACCGTGCCGAAGGACAAGATCCGCGAGATCATCGGCACCGGCGGCAAAGTGATTCGCGAGCTGCAGGAAACCACCCAGACCAAGATCGATATCGAAGACGATGGCACCGTGCGCGTCGCCTCGGCCGACGCCGACAACATGAACGAAGCGGTCCGCCGCATTCGGGAAATCGTTGCCGAGCCGGAAGTGGGCGCGATCTATACCGGTACTGTCGTGAAGATCATGGACTTCGGCGCGTTCGTGAACTTCCTCGGCAAGCGCGACGGCCTGGTGCACATCTCGGAGCTGGCTCCGAAGCGCGTGCAGCAAGTCGCCGACGTCGTGAAGGAAGGCGATGTCGTGAAGGTGAAGTGCCTTGCCATCGACGACCGCGGCAAGGTGAAGCTGTCCATGAAGCGTGTCGATCAGGCCACCGGCGCCGACATCGACACCGGCGGCAAGGACGGCGGCGAAACGCCTGCCGAATAAGGCGCGTGCGTAAACCGCTTCCCTTTCCATTCGTGATCGGCCATCGCGGCTCGCCGCGGACGGCGCCGGAGAATACTCTGGCGTCGTTCCGTCAGGCGGCCCGCGACGGTGCGACGTGGGTGGAATTCGACGTCTCGCTGACATCGGACGGGCGGGCGGTGATTTTTCACGACGACGATCTCGACCGCACGTCGGACGGCACCGGTCCTCTGGCCGCCACGCCGTTCGATGCCTTGCGGAATCTGGACGCCGGCAGCTGGTTCAGCCCCGCCTTCGCGGGCGAACCGGTGCCGACGCTGGAAGAAGCGCTCGAGCTGTTCGGCGAACTCGGCCTTTCCTTCAATATGGAAATCAAGCCGGACCGCGGCCGCGAAGTGGAGACGGCGGAAGTCGCGCTCACGATCGCGCGCGAATGCTGGCCGGCCACCGCGCCCCTGCCGCTGATCTCGAGTTTCTCACGCGCCTCCGTGGCGACGGCGAAGGAAGTGCAGCCGGGCTGGCCGCGCGACCTTCTGTTCGACCGCGTCACCGAAGATTGGAAAGACGTGGGCGCGCAGCTCGACGTGATCTCTTTTGGCGCCAGCCATCAGCACCTTACCGCTGAGACGGTTGGCGCGATGCACGACGCCGGTTATGGCGTGATGGCCTACACGGTGAATGACACCGAACGGGCTAGAACGCTGAAAAGCTGGGGTGTGGACGGGATATTTACGGACCTTCCCGCCGCCATGTTGAAGGCTTTTACATGACGACCCCGGCTTCACTCCTTGGTTCACTCGCACGGGCGGCTTATATTTCCGCCGGGAGCGTGCGGTTTGGTACAGTAGGAAAATGAAAGCACTAAATCCGATTGTTCTAGGCGGACAGGAAGTCCTGCCGATCATCGAAGGCGGTAAAGGGGTCAGCGTCTCCAACGGCCAGTCGTCCGGCGCATGGGCGGCAGCCGGCGGCGTGGGGACTTTCTCGGGCGTGAACGCCGACTCGTTCGACGCGCGCGGCCTTGCGATTCCGCAAACCTACAAGGGCCGTACGCGTAAAGAGCGTCACGAAGAACTCATCAAATACGCCATCGAAGGCGGCATCACCCAAGCACGCATCGCGCACGAAGTGCGTGGCAACGCGGGCCGGCTACACATCAACATCCTTTGGGAGATGGGCGGCGCCGAACGCGTGCTGTCCGGTGTGATGGAGAAATGCCGCGGCCTCATTCATGGCGTCACCTGCGGTGCGGGCATGCCGTACCGTTTGGCCGAACTCGCCGCGCACTATGGCATCTACTACTACCCGATCATTTCCTCGGGCCGCGCGTTCCGCGCCCTGTGGAAGCGCGCCTATCACAAGTACGCCGAGCTGCTCGGCGGCGTGGTTTATGAAGACCCATGGCTCGCGGGCGGCCACAACGGCCTTTCGAATTCGGAAGATCCGAAGAAGCCGGAAGAGCCCTATCAGCGCGTCGCCGCGCTGCGCACCGTTATGAACGAATGCGGCCTGCAGAACGTGCCGATCATCATGGCCGGCGGCGTGTGGTGGCTGTCCGAGTGGGAACACTGGCTCGACAATCCCGAGATCGGTCCGATCGCGTTCCAGTTCGGCACGCGTCCATTGCTGACCAAGGAAAGCCCGATTTCCGACGAATGGAAGCGCCGCCTCGTCACCCTGCAGCCCGGCGATGTGCATCTGCACCGCTTCAGCCCGACGGGCTTCTACTCATCGGCTGTGCACAATGGCTACCTGTCGGAACTTGAACACCGTAGCGAACGCCAAATCCCGTTCACGCCGGAACCCGTGGGCGCGCACGACACGGCCTTCAACATGGGCGTCAGAAAACGTGATGTCTACGTGACCGGCCCGGACAAGATGCGCGCGCAAGCGTGGCTCGACCACGGCTTCACCGAAGCCATGAAGACCCCAGACTCGACGCTGATTTTCGTGACCCCCGAAAAGGCCGAAGAAATCCGCGCCGACCAAATCGCCTGCATGGGCTGCCTGTCCGCCTGCTCCTTCTCCAACTGGTCGCAGAACGAAGAAGGCTCGACCGGCCGCAAGGCCGACCCGCGCAGCTTCTGCATCCAGAAGACGCTGCAGAACATCGCACACGATGGGAACGTCGACGGCGAACTGATGTTCGCGGGCCACAATGCTTACCGCTTCGGCCAGGACCCCTGGTACAACGACGGCTTCGTGCCGACGGTGAAGCAGTTGGTCGAGCGCATCTCGACCGGCTGGTAAGCTAGATTTTTCATCGCCGCGCCGCGGTTACCGAAAACCGCCTTCCACCTTTCGGCGCGGCGCTTCAACCTTTCATAACGGTTTTGATCTTGGCGTACTCGTGTTCGAGGACGCCATAGATCACCGTACTCCACCATTTGCCGCGCGCCTGATGGACGTCGCGCAGCAGTCCTTCGCGCGCCATTCCGGTTTTCTGCATGACGCGGATGGAGCCCTTGTTCTCCGGGCTGCACTGAGCGCTGACGCGGTGCATCTTCAATTGTGAGAAGGCTACATCCAGGAGCGCAGTCGCGATCTCGGTGCCGAAGCCCTGTTTCCAGAAGCGCGGCGCAACCCCAAAACCAAGTTCGGCCTGGCGTTCGGCGGGATTGACGATCTTGAGAACCGCCTCACCGATGATTTCACCCGTGTCTTTGCGTGTCGCAGCGAGGAAATAAGCCAGCCGTGGCTTCGCGGCCTGTTCGCTCACGACCCATTTCAGCAATGTATCGAGCTGCTGCGCCGTCGGCGCTTCGCTGCGCTGATACTGCCAATAGGCCGCGTCATTCACGTACTGGAAAACGGTCGGGATGTCGGCCACCACATACTCGCGGATGTGGAGGCGGCGCGTTGTGATCGGCAGGGAAAGCGCGGGGATGTTTGTCATAACCCGCGAATCGTACGCGACTTTCCAGGTTATCGCGCCAGATATTTTCCGATGAAGTCCTCGATCTCGGGGGTCGACAGGCCCTTCGCCTTCAATTCGGCGCGAATGCCGCGCAGGTCGACGTTAGCGTAGTTATGCGTCGCCGCCGGGATCTTGTCCGAGGCATCGACGATGCGAAAATCGAAGTCGCGCACCGGGCCTTTGTAGACCTCGTAATGCAGCACCTGATCCACTTCGTTATTCGGCGTGAAAGTGAGGATGGTGGGTTTCAGATTGTAGAGTTCCTGCGGCTGTACGTCGCAGGCCGCTGCGATGATGAGCTCGTCGCCCGCCTGGCAGGTGCGCGCCGCAGCGCCGTTGAGAATGCAACAACGCGAGCCGGGTTCACCATAAATCACATAAGTCGAGATACGCGCACCCGAGTTCTTGTTCCAGATCTCGACGAACTCGCATGGGTACAGGCCGGCAAGGGCGCCTTGTTCCGGGTCGAGGGTGATCGAGCCGTGATAATGGAGGTCCGCGCCGGTGACACGAATGCCGTGGAGTTTGGCGCGAATGACTTTGACCATCGGGAACCGCTTTCTTATGTGCGATGCAAAATGCGGGCGGCACCATACGCGTTCTGTCCCGTGGGTAAAGGCGGGGCCTTGCTTGCTTCGGCATAGCAGCCCTCGTAAAGTCGGATGGCCGACGGAACATTCGATGAACATTCCAGAATTGTCAGACCTACTTGGGACACCTGTCACGGGCGGCGCTGAAATCGACCTCAGCAAGCCCGGCCCGGTGCGTTCGCGGGTGCGGCCGCCGCCGCAGGTGGTCACGGCTGCTGTTACGCGCGGTGTGTGCCGCTGGCTGGGCGATCTCGGCTTCTCGACCCTGGTGGAATTCAAACTCGGTAACGGCCGCCGCGCCGACGTGGTCGGCCTCAACGAAGCCGGCACCATCCTGATGGTGGAAGTGAAAAGCACGCCGGAGGATTTTCGGGGCGACGCGAAGTGGTTGGAGTACGTGCCCTACTGCGACGCCTTCTCCTTCGCCGTTCCGCCGCACTTCCCCTGGCAGATCCTGCCCGAGAACGTCGGCGTGGTGATGGCCGACGCCCACACCGCCGCGATCATGCGCCCGGCGCAGCAACATCCACTGCATGCATCACGGCGCAAGGCGCTGACGTTGAGGTTTGCGCTGTCCGCCGGCCAGCGACTGGCGGGCGTGGTGGACCCTAGGGTGTAGCTTTCTTACACCAGCGGCCATTTGGCATCAGTTCGCAATAGCGCTCGGGTGGTCCATCCCAAGGCAATTCTTCGACATTTCGTGCGTCATTTATGCACGTCCATTTTTCATCGTACTGGTAGCGCTCACTATACACCGGAGCGTACGGGCAAATCTCAAATTCGCCGATGTAGGCGGAGCCTGGTTTGAAATCGATCGACGGAAGAGGCGAATTGTTTGCGACGACATAACTTAACGTTTCATCATCGCGGGAGAACAACATTATGCCGTTGCTCGCTGTAAGATTCATAGCACCGGCAAACCATCGACATTTTTCAACGACCTTCGGATCTTTCTTACAGCTATAAGGCTCTTCGCCCTTTTCCCCGCAAGCGCCCAGAATACAGATCGCAAGCATTGTGGTGAGATGTCGAGAAATTCTCATTTCCTTGTGTTCCTGAAGAACTTGAACTTGCCTATCTCTGGACCTATCGGCTCTATCGCGTTTCGACCAAGCATGTTCTGAAAACTCGGCGGCGTCTCCGGCGCGCTATGAAAATATTGTGCGCCGCCCGTTTCATCGTTCAATTCACCATTCAATAGCTGTCGGGCAGTTTCGCGCGCAGTAGCATATGCCGACTTATCTGATCCTACGAGTGCTTCGGGATGCGCAGAGAGATCCCAGCGACTGGCCCTCCCGCCAGGAAGTTTCTGGCCTACCGCATTGAATTGACCCTTTGCTTGGATGACTGTTTGAAGGTCATTCGCCTCCACAAAGCGAGGTGCGCGTATCCGATTGATGACGCTCCACCCGATGGCTGGGAAGGCTTCAGGATGCTTTGCGTAGTGGTCGGCGCCTTCGCTAAATATCAGGCGCGCCAGCATTTCCTCATCGCCTGGCTGGGGTGCGAAGCCGGACCGGTCCGCCGTGACGGTAATCTCCTCCATGGGGTTTGCGAGCGGGTCAGCGAACTGCGGAGCGTTGGTGGCGGGATTTACGGCGTTTGCCGTTGAGCCCACCCGCAAACGATCGAGCGGCACTTGCGCGTTTGCTGCCGCTTCCCTTAGCGCGCTGACCACCGCCGGCGTCTGCAGCGATTCCGGAATGACCAATTCCCCGTCCGTGACATGCGCGATCTCGTCGTCGCCGCCGCGGCCTTGCAGAGCGAGCAGCCGTGCCTGGAACTGTTGGAGAAGTTTGCCATGCCTTTTGGCGTCGAGGGCACGGAGCGCGTCCTGGGCACGGGCGAGGAAGCGGTCTCGCTTCGGACCTTCGGCCGAGTCGGCGGCAAGTTGGAGCGCCGTCAGCGTCCGCCAGGCGGGAAGGCCTGCTTCGGTCACGGCGTCAGCGTCGATTCCGAGTTCGGTGGCCTTGTCCAAGAGGCTTGATAAACGCCGGGCAGAGTCTTGAGAGATATTCCAATTCGGTAGCTTTTTCATATGCGTAGACCTTTGCGGATGAGCTGAAGGCGCGCGCCGGCCTTCCGATGCGAGATGTCGCAACGGTTGCGGAGGCGCGGGCGATGTGAAGAAAGAGAAAACGCCGCCCGACGAGGGTCAGACGGCGTTCACGGTAGAATTAGAGTGTGCGCCCAAAGGCGATTTTTCGTTAACCGCAATAGAGGCCGATGATGCGCTTCTGTGCATCGAGTTCGACGTTCACCCGCGCGGGGTTCTGCTCCTTGGTGACGATGACGCCCGGCGGCAGGATGCGGTACGGGGGCGTGAGATTTTCCTCGCGCATGTACTGACCGGTGCCGGGCGCGTTCGCGCCTTTCGAGACAAACGTCATGCCGAGCGCAGGCACAAGCACATGCCCGCGGCAGGGCACGAGCATCTCGGGCACCACGGGCTGGCGGATTACGGCCGGCGGCGGGCCCGGCGGCACGATGTTTATGTCTTGCCGGAAGCGCGGGAAACGATCGTTCGGCCCCTGCACGCAGCTTGCCAGCACGAACGTCGCAAGCGTCGCGCAAGCAAGACGAAGTGTGTGTTGCGACATGAGCCCCCGCTCTATGAAACAGTACGCGCGCCCTTGAGCGCGGTGATGGTGGCAGTCGTGGAAAATGACGGGACAAGATCGGCGAGCACGACGCGTCCACCATAACTTTCCACGAGATCCCCGCCGACCACGGCCTGCCGCGAATAGTCCGCGCCCTTCACCAGTACATCTGGCCGTAAGGCTTCGATCAAGGCAAGAGGCGTGTCTTCCTCAAAGACGGTGACGAGATCGGCCGAGGCGAGCGAGGCCATCACAGCCGCGCGAGCCGCTTCGGTTTGTACGGGGCGGCTTTCGCCCTTCAGACGTTTCACCGATGCATCTGAATTGAGCGCGACGACCAGACGGTCGCAGGCGCCCCGCGCCTGGCGCAGCAGCGAGACATGGCCCGGATGCAGGAGATCGAAACAGCCGTTGGTGAAGCCGACCTTCAGCCCGGCATTGCGCCACGCCATGACGCGCGCCACGGCTGCGGCGCGGTCGACGACTTTGTGTTCGACGCTGGCGAGGCCCGCCTGACGCATCGCGGTCATGATGTCCTGGACACTCACGATCGCGGTCCCGTGACGGCCAACAACGACGCCGGCGGCAATATTGGCGAGACGCATGGCGACAGGGAGCGGCGCATTGCACGCCAAAGCAAGAGACAGCGTCGCGATCACGGTATCGCCCGCGCCGGTCACGTCGGCGACTTCCCGCGTTTCGGCGGGCTGATGATGCACTGCGCCGTCGGCGGTCACGAGGGTCATGCCCTCACCGGAGCGCGTGACCAGCACGGCACTGACACCGACGTCGCGGCACAGCCCGCGCGCGGCGGTGACAAGGTTTTCCGTGGTGTCGACGGGAAGACCCGTCGCCTCGGCAAGTTCGGCGCGGTTGGGCGTGAGCACGGCCGCACCCATGTAGCGGCCATAGTCGGTGCCTTTAGGATCGACGATGACCGGCTTACGCTGGGCTTTGGCCGCCGTGATGATGGCTTGAGCGATATCACCGGACAGTACGCCCTTGCCATAGTCCGACAGGATCACGGCTTCGGCCCGCAGGAGTTCGGACGTGACCGCGCGCATCACGTCGGCGGCGTCATTGGGCGCCAGTGGGAGGCGGGTTTCACGATCCGCGCGCAGGAGGTGATGACCGTCGAGGCTGAAAAAGCGGTTCTTGATCGTCGTCTCGCGCTGCCGAGAAACACGCAGATAGGGCTCCACTGGCAAACGGGCGAGGAGATTGCTGACCTCCTGGCCGGCGCGGTCATCGCCAATCGCAGCGACAAAGGCGCAGGACGCACCAAGAGAGGCGATATTGCGCACGACATTGCCCGCGCCGCCGAGCTCGCTGGTTTCGCGGGTGATCCGCACCACGGGCACAGGGGCTTCCGGCGAGATCCTCTTCACTTCGCCATAGGTGGAGTGGTCGACCATGACGTCCCCCACGCATAGGACGCGCCGGCTTGGAAACTTACCGAGGACCGCCGCGAGGGCGACCAAATCATCAAGGGCGGGGTCGGAGGCAGTGGTCATATATCGGTTCGTAACCGGGGGTCAAAAAGGGTGGGTTCCACAGCTTTCGCGCGGGTTCGGGCTCATGATAAAGGACGCCCCCATCGGAGACGATGGCGATACCGGGGACCCAGGCCAAAGGCACCCGGCGAGAAAAAGAATATTTGTTAATCTTTTCCAAATGGTTACCGTTCACCATCGGACCAAATGGGCTTAAAGTCGCGCCACGAACGACCGCCGCGCAGGTTTTTGAACCGCCGGAAACGGGCGGTATGGCGTTAAACTCGTAAAGGTTGAGCGACACGAAACGATGAACCAAGGCGCCAGAGGCTATCAAGAGACTCTGCTCGTCGACACGCTCGACCGGATGCGCCGCAATCCGGAAGGGCGCAAGGTCGTGCATCTGCGCCTGTCCAAACTCCTGCCGGCCAATCGCACGCCGGTGCGCATCAAAATCGTCACGCGCATGTTCCGCACCTTGGAAAGCGGACGTCAGGTGCAAATCTTCAGCCTGACCAACGACGATCTTGCGATGATCGTCGGCGGCGGCGCACAGCGCGACGTCAACAACATCATTCACCGGATCCGCAAGCTGTTCGAGGGCGACCCGCTCACCCTCGACGACGATCAGGGCAACGACCGCTTCGTCGTTTGGTACGATCTACAGCTCGACGCCGCCATGGCCATCCACGCTGCGCAACAGTTGCGCCAGGAAGCTCAAGGCACGCAGCCCGACGCAACCGCGCCGCCACTGCCGACCGTAACGCCCGCGGCACTCGATGAAATCCATAAGAAACTCGCGTTCCTGAATGTCGTGCCGTTCGTGCGCGACCAGGTGGCGATCCGCCTCGATGCGGAAACCAAGGCGCCGTCGATCGAGTTCTACGAATTCTTCCTGTCCGTCGGCGATCTGCAGCGCGTCGTTGCGCCCAATTGGAATCTTTTCGGCGACCGCTCGCTATTCCAGGATCTGTCCCGCACGATGGACCTGCGCATGCTCGACATCGTGCTGCGGCATCCGGATGCCCGCGGCGCGCCGACACTGAGCCTCAATCTCAACTTGGAAACGATCTTTACACCAGCCTTCGCGAGCTTCCTCGAGCGTCTTGAGCAGGGCCAGAAAGTCATCATCGAAGTCCAGGCCGTTGACCTTCTGACGAACTTCAATATGTACCTCGACGCGCGAAACGTGCTTTCCAGCATGGGCCACGCGGTGCTGATCGACGGCCTTTCGACATCCGCCTTGGCGATGCTCGACGTCGCGCTGATGAAGCCGGACTACGCCAAGATCATTTGGGCTCCCGAACTTCTGGACATGATGGATCCCGCGACCAACCAGAGTGCGGCTTTTATCGTGCATAATATCGGCGCGGAGAAAGTCATTCTGTCGCGCTGCGATTCCGCCAATGCGCTGCAGTGGGGCCTTAAGACCGGCATCAGCGTTTTCCAGGGCCACTTCCTGGACGCGTACCGCAAGAAAGCGCCGGCGCCGCAGGCGCGTGCGAACCGGTTGAAACAATGAGCATGGAACCGCAAATCGGTACGGCCGCACATCCGCTGGGTGCCAGCCACGAGGCGCGCTTCCTGGACGACTTGAAGTCGTTGGATCCGGGGAGCCGCGATCGCGGCGTTATCCGCCTGCATCTGTCGCGTCTCCTGCCCGAAAACCGCGACAAGGACAGTTTGCGCAACGCCGAAACGGTGTTCGAGGACCTCACGCGCACCCGCACCGCGCAGCTGTACCGCATGCGCAACTCGGACCTGATGGTGGTCTTCGAGAATCATGAAACGGCCACGGCCGAGCGCGCGATGCTCAAGCTCCTGAAATTGTGGGAGCGCGACCCTCTCATCGCCAAGTTCAAAAGCGACGCACGCAAGAACCGCTTGTCGAATTGGTTCGACATGAAGTCGGACTATGACAAGCTGCTCACATTCGCCATGCGTCAAGCGGCGAGCTCGGAAAAGAGCGTGCGCAAAACGCTGCCCGAGTTGATCGCGGCGCGCGAACTTCTTCGCAATAGCCCGGAACGCGGCACGCCCCTTACACCGACAGAATTGGGTAAGGCCGAAGATGCGCTCGCGCGCGTCGATCTTTCGAGCTTCACGCGCCGTCAACCGGTGTGTGCGTTCGTTGAAGACGGAAAGCCGGAAATCGTTTTCACGGAAGTTTTTGTGTCTATCGCCGACTTGCGCGAAACCTTGATGCCGCGCACGAACCTCACCAGCAATCCATGGCTGTTCCAACGCTTCACGCAGACTCTGGATCGCCGCGTGATGGCACAAATCGCGCGCCGCGAGGACCGCACACTGGTGCGCGATGGCTTCAGCATCAACGTGAACGTCTCGACCGTTCTGTCGGAAGAGTTCTTATCCTTCGACGACGACTTTGCGCCATCCAGCCAGGACGTGGTGCTTGAGATGCGTCTCGAGGACATGTTCGCCGACCCCGGCAGCTTCGCCTTCGCGCGTGACTTCGTCACCGAGCGCGGCTACCGCGTGTGCATCGACGGCCTCAGCCTCGAGACCTTCCCCTTCGCCGATCCGAATCGCCTGGGCGTGACCTATGCCAAGCTCAGCTGGGCGCAGGAGATGGGGGCCTTCATCGGCACTGAACAGGGTCAGCGCTTTAAGGAGATGATCCGCGAGCGCAAAAAGGGGCGTACCATTCTTGCGCGCTGCGACTCCGAAGCGGCGGTGAAGGTCGGCCAGCAGCTCGGCATCACGTTGTTCCAGGGCCGCTATATCGACGCACTCGCGCGTGGCATTCGTTAACGCGTTTATTCTTTTACGAAGTCTGTAACGGCTTTGCGACCGCTGCCTTACTTCAGGCGCACTTCGCCGCAACACTCGCCCCATCAACGGAGGCCACGATGACAAAACCCATTTCCCGCCGGCAGGCAAGTTTCCTGATGGCGACCCTGGCCGCGAGCACCGCCATGAGCGGCGTCGCGAAAGCAGACGACGTACTCGACGCACGCCACATTCTGGACGAAGCCGCGATCACGCTGACGCGAGTGCGCGAAGAGCTGAAGAACTCCGGCGACATGGACGACCTTTTGCAGCGGAGCAAAGGCGTGCTCATCATCCCGTCCTATTACAAGCTCGGGTTCATTGTCGGTGGCGCTTACGGAGATGGCGTTCTGCTGAAGCGTCAGCCCGAAGGCGATTTCGGCGATCCGGCTTTCTATCGTATGACCGCCGGCTCATTGGGCCTGCAAGCTGGCATGAATTCGGCCTCGGTCGTGTTCATGATCCTGACCGAGAAGGGCCTCAGCGCCGTGCTCGACGATGAATTCAAGATCGGCGCCAACGTCGGCATGACGCTTGGCACCCTGGGCGTCGGCGCGGAAGCGGCCACCACGACGCACGTCGGCAAGGACATCGTCGCCTATTCACAAAGCAAGGGATTGTTCGCGGGCGGCGCGTTCGAAGGTGCCGTCATCAAGCCGCGCCGGGATTGGAACGCGGCCGTGTACGGCGTGGGCAACGACAACCCCACCGCGATCGTACAACGCAATCAACTGGGCGCTGCGACGAACCTGAAGGATATTCTGTCCAAGAACGCGTACCCGGCGCAGGCTGCTCCTGTCGCCGGAACGCCGTAAGCAGATTTGCTTAAGACGCCGGCGCCTCGAAGGTCGCCGGCGCTTTCTCGATCTCGGTGGCGCCTTCACGCGTCACCTGCATGATCGCGAAGCCGCGCTGCGAGAGGCCGTTCGGCAGGAAACGGAAGATCCCGTCGACGCCAGCGAAACCCGACGGATTGGTAATGGCTTCGGCCGAGAACGGCTGCGGATAATCGCCGCGGGCGAGCACGGCCGCGAGGGCGACCGCGTCATAACCGTGGCTGGCGATGCCGGGCGCCGCGCGGCCGAACAACTCGCGATAGCGCACGAAGAACTGGCGGTTCGATTCCTGCGGCGGGGCGGGATAAACGCCGCCCACCATCACCGGCTCACGTCCGAGCCCCGGCGTATTCCACAGCATCGTACCCAGCAGCTGCACACGGCCCGAATCGATGTCGTAAAACGGCAGCAGCGTCGCGGCTTGTGTGAGACGCGCGCCTTGGTCGGGCAGCAATACCGCATCGAAGTCGACTTCACCGACGGTCTCGAGGCGACTGAGACGTTCGAGGGCGAGCTGCGAAATCTCGTCTTCCTTGCCAGCGAGTTCGGCCTTTTGCGCTTCCAAAGCTTGTTTGCGCCGATCGTAGGCGGCGAGATCGCGCACCACGTCATTTAGATTGGTGCCATCGGCATTATAGTAGGCAACATTCGTCACTTGGCCGCCGCCGGCAGGCACATAGCGGTTGAACGCCTCGACCACCGCGCGGCCATAGTCGGACTCCGGTGCGAGCACGGCAAAGCGCGTCAGGCCCTGCGCGCGCGCGTAGGCGATCATCTGACGGACTTGTTCCTGGACAAGAAACCCCAGCACGAACACACGCCCGCCCGCGATGGTAGGATCGGTGGAGAAGGCAACGATGTTGACGCCGGCAGCATCGGCGGTCGGCGCGATGGCGTGTGCTTCGGCCGAGAAGAGGGGACCGAGGATGAGTTGCGCACCGTGTGACAGGGCGCGCTGCGCGGCTTCGGTCGCCCCTTCCGGCGTACCGCCGGTGTCGTAAGCCTGCAGAACAAAGCGTTCATCGGCCACATCGAACAGCGCCATCTCGGCGGCATTGAGCAGGGCCTGGCCCACGGGCGATGACGGGCCCGTCAGCGGCGCGAGCAACGCCACGCGTACCAGACCATTGGCGTCCGGCACGGGTCGCTGGGACATCGGGCCACCGGCGACGGGCGGCTGGGGGTTCAGATCGCCGCCAAGACCCAGGATCAGCTGGTTGCGCGGCAACACGCCGCGCCGATCGGCCGGCGCGTTCAATGTCGAGGTCGGCGCACCCGAAGCTCTGGCAGCGGCGGGCGGAGTCTGCGAGGGTGTCGGCGCACCACCGGCGCAGCCGGCCAGAAGGCCTGCGGCAAGAACGGTGGCGAAGAAGAATGGCTTCAATGACACGAAACGAGTCCTCACATCAGAAAGCGGGTGAACCGGCCCTATCGTCCGGGGCCGAACCTACGGCTGGGGTAACCCTGAATCCAGGCCTTTATGTGGTCGCAACACCCATCGGGAACCTAAATGACATAACGGCGCGCGCCCTTACAGTGTTGCGGGGCGCCAATGTGATCGCATGCGAGGACACCCGCGTGACCGGGGCGCTCCTTCACCGCTTTGGGATCGCGACGTCCATGATCCCGTACCACGACCACAACGCCGAACAGGCGCGGCCAAAACTGCTGGCGCAGCTTCAGGCCGGCGAGCACGTCGCGCTCGTCAGCGACGCCGGCACCCCACTGATCTCGGACCCCGGCTACAAACTGGTGCGGGCCTGCGCGGATGCGGGAATCCCGGTGATTCCAATTCCTGGCCCCTCGGCGCTGCTCGCCGGACTGGTCGTCGCGGGCCTCCCCACGGACCGGGTGATGTTCGCCGGCTTCCTGCCGCAGAAATCCGGCGCGCGGCGCGGCGAGATCATGAACCTCAAGGACCTGAAGGCGACGCTCGTCTTTTATGAATCCGCGCAGCGCCTACCCGAGGCTCTTGCGGATTTAAGCGCGGTTCTAGGACCACGGCCGGCCGCGGTCTGCCGCGAAATGACCAAGCTGTATGAAGAGGTGCGCCGCGGCACGCTCGCCGAACTCGAAATATTCTACGCGGCCGAAGGCCCGCCGAAAGGCGAAATCGTGCTCGTGATCGGCGGCGCTCCGGATACGGTGACCTCCGCCGAGGATCTCGATGCCGCGTTGCGCGCGGCGCTCGCGACCATGACCGTGCGCGATGCCGCCGATGTGGTGGCCGAGGCGTTTCAAGAGCCGCGCCGGCGGATCTACCAGCGCGCGCTCGAGATCAGTAAAGATGGCCGCTCTTAACGCACGCCTTGAGGCTGAGCGCCGCGGGCGGTTCGCCGAAAGTTTATGCGTATGGAGTTTGCGGCTCCGCGGTTGGCGTATCCTGGAACGCCGGCTCGCGGGCAAACGCGGGCTCGGGGTGGGCGAAATCGACATCGTCGCCAAACGCGGCAAAGTCGTCGCCTTTATCGAAGTAAAAGCGCGCACGAGCGAAACGGCCGCGTTGGAAGCGGTCACTGTGGCCCAGCGCGCCCGCATCGCGCGCGCCGCCGAAATTTTCATCGCGCGGTTTCCGGGCGGCGATGCCTGTGACGTCCGGTTTGACGTCATGACGGTCAGTGGCTTTTTACCTGTTCATCTGATCGACGCCTGGCGTCCATAATAACCCGAGTAGAAAGCGATCCCGAATCGCGTTAGGTCTCGTGTATGGCTAGCACGGCGACCATCAAGGCGGCGCTCGGACACGTCTCGTCCCAGGTGGACGAGGCGATCGATATTGCCGATATCGCGCTCGTGCTCGCGTCGTTCGATCATCCCTCCACCGACCTCAAGATCTACCGCGATCATGTGCGCGAGCTGGCCGAAGCGGTGCATGTTGCGATGCTCGAGTCCGGATTCGATGTCGACAACCCAGGCCCGGAGGAGATGGCCGAGGTGCTGTCGAACGTGATCGCGCGCGATTTCAACTATGTCGGCGATGAAGAGAATTACAACGATCTCGACAACGCCAATATGATGCGCGTGATCGAGCGCCGCCGCGGGCTTCCCGTCTCCCTCGGCATTCTTTATCTCGCCGCCGCGCGCGCCCAGGGCTGGGTCGCGGCCGGCCTGAACTTCCCAGGTCATTTTCTGGTCCGGCTTGAAAGCCGCGACGGACGGCGCGCCATCATCGATCCGTTCTACAATGGCCGCGTCATGGAAAGCCGGGCGCTGCGAGAACTCCTCAAGCTGGTGCGTGGCACGGCGGTGGAGCTCGATTCCAGCCATTACCGGCCCGTTTCGAACCGCGACGTACTGGTCCGGCTGCAGAATAATGTGAAGACCCGGCGCATGGAGCTCAACGAAATCGCGGGCGCCCTGGAAGCCGTGGAAGCCATGCAGATGCTGGACCCCGAGAACGCGTCCTTGTGGCGTGAGGCGGGGGTCATGCATATGCGCCTGGGGCACCTGAAACACGCCGTCGAGGCCTTCGAAGGCTTCGTTTCGCGGACCCCAGAAGGCGCCGATCGCCGCAAGATCGCACAAGTTATTGAGGAACTGCGCGAGCGCTTGCATTAAAAGAGTGTCCTTGCACAATTCGCCGAGCCTAAACCGGCAGCCCGAGGGACAATGACACTTCAAGTCGCCATCCAGATGGACCCGATCGAGTCCATCAACATCAACGCGGACTCCACTTTCGTGCTGGCGCTCGAGGCGCAGAAGCGGGGCCACACGCTGTACCACTATCTACCCCGCAAGCTGTCGTTCCGCGAAGGCCGTGTGATCGCGCGCGCGCGGACCCTCACGGTGCGCCGTGAGCTCGGCAAACACTACGACCTGGGCCCCGAGCAGGAACTGGACCTGCGGACCATGAAAGTCGTGTTGATGCGCCAGGATCCGCCGTTCGATATGGCCTATATCACTGCGACCCATGTCTTGGAGCATATCCACCCCAAGACGCTGGTGGTGAACGATCCCGTGCATGTGCGCAACGCGCCGGAGAAATTGTTCGTCACGCATTTCGAGGGCGTGATGCCTCCGACCCTGATCTCGGCCGATGTCGAGGAAATCCGCGCCTTCCGCCGCGACCACAAGGACATCATCATCAAACCGCTGTACGGCAACGGCGGCGCGGGTGTGTTCCACATCCGCCCGGACGACGAGAACCTCGGCGCGCTTCTGGAGATGTTTACCACCACCTGGCGCGAGCCGGTGATCGTGCAGCGCTACGTGCCGGAAGTACGCAAGGGCGACAAACGCATCATCCTCATCGATGGGAAAGCCGCCGGCGCCATAAACCGCGTCCCGGCGGCGGGCGAAGCACGTTCGAACATGCATGTGGGCGGCCGGCCAGAAAAAACCGAGCTGACCAAACGTGAGCATGAAATTTGCGAGATCATCGGACCGGCCTTGCGCGAGCGCGGCCTGATTTTTGTCGGCATCGACGTCATTGGTGATTACCTGACGGAGATCAACGTCACGTCTCCGACGGGGATCCAAGAGATCAACCGCTTCAATGGCGCATCATTGGAAGCGGATGTTTGGGACGCGATCGAAGCACGGCTGTAGGCTAAGTCATGGAAAATGTCACCCAACTAAACCCCGATCAGATCGAGCGGCACCTTCTTAACTCCATCGATAACATGTTGGCCGTGGTCACGACCTATGGCCTGCGTGTCATCGGCGCGTTCATCACCCTGTTCATCGGATGGGCGGTCGCCAACGCGGTACACCGCGCCATTCACCGGGCGGGCGTGCGTTCAATGCGCATCGATCCGACCATCACGATGTTCGCAGCCTCCGGCGCCAAGTACCTCATCGTCGTCTTCACGCTGATCTCGGTGCTCGGTAGCTTCGGCATCCAGACCACAAGCTTCGTCGCCGTTCTCGGCGCGGCCGGTTTAGCGATTGGCCTTGCGCTACAGGGCACCCTCAGTCATGTGGCCTCGGGTCTTCTGCTTGTGTTTTTCCGCCCCTTTCGTGTGGGCGATGCCATCGAGGCGGGTGGTGTAACCGGCACGGTTCGCTCCATCACCTTGTTCGTGACCGAGATTGATACTGCAGACAATGTTCATGTGGTTGTGCCAAATGGTTTGATCTGGAGCGGCATGATGAAGAACTTCACCCGCAATGCGACACGGCGCGTGGAGATCAAGCTGCTCCTGTCCTATGTGGACGATGCCACGCTTGCGTTGAAGATCGTTCACGAGATCGTCGCTCGCGACGAGCGCGTGCTCGAGAGCCCGCCGCCGCAAATCGGCCTTGCTTCGTTCGCCGACACCGGGATCACCATCCTCGTGCAGGTTTGGACGGCCATCGCCAACGTGCAGAGCGTACAGTTCGACCTGAACCGCGCCGTGAAAGACGCCTTCGATAAAAAGGGAATCACCATGTCTTTCGCGCAGCGCAAAGCGCTTCTGAACATCCCGCCCCCGCCGGTTGTCTAGCGAGCGGCGTCGTGCCTGGGGCGTTGCTGATCTTGACCTGCGGTTGAGCGCCCGAGAACAAAGCCGGCTCGCGGATTCGTACCCGGCGGCGGCGCGCGCGAAGCGACCCGCGCGCGCTTACGTCGGCAGGAAATAGTGATCGATAAACAGGTCCGTGATCAGCTTCACGCAGGAGGGCGCCACATGGCGCTGATCTTGCTCTTCGATCCCGAAGAACGGGCCGACATGTCCTCCGAGCCATCTCACGATCTCGAAGGACGGCCAGTAATAAACACCTGGAATCTGCTCCTCCATCGTCATGGCGATGGCCGCCCGGATGTTGCTTTTGGAAATGCAGTCCTGGACCACCGGCGCGGGGTGATTGACGGAACTCATCAGCGGGATCGGCGAAAGCGTGAGTATGACCGGGAGATCGGGGCGGATCGCGCGAATGGATTCGATCGATTTCTCGATATAAGAACGAATTTCATCGACGGTCAGCATATGGAAGCTGTCGCCCAGGGTGCGCCATTTCGGCCCTACCGTCGATTTCGTGACATGAATGATCGGCAAACCATCCTCATGGAACGGCTGCAACGCGACTCCTAACGTCAGGATGAATGCCGACGCCGTGGGCAAATAGCTGCGCAGCTCGAACATCTTCGCGGGATTGATAATCCGGTCCTCGATGAAGTGCCCAACCGTTTTCGCTTCCTTGCCGCGCAGACGCTCGAGCAGCAGGAGGGCGCAAGGCGGCGTGTTGACGGCCTCGGCCAGCATCAGGTGACGGCTATTGATGCCCGCAACCTTCAGCGCATCGTGGATCGTTTGCGCGAAGCACGAGCCGATGGTGAAAACATTCGAGTCTCTCGGCAAAAACGGCGCCGGCGGCGCGAAGCTCGGCAACACGTACGTTTCGATCGTGGCGCGCAGGTCCGCGAATTCATGCGCTTCTGAGGGATACGAATTGGCCATAACGGTCCTCGTGGAAACTCGAAGTGAGGCCGATAAAATCAGGTTCGCCGGTGGATCGCCAGGGGCCATTTGCAGGTTCGCGCGCTTATGCTTTTACATTCTAACCCCCGATAATCGCGGTTATAGTCGGTGCCCGCTGGGGGGCCGATGGTTGCGCATATCAGTACAGTGGCTTTTTCTGGGATCGATGTGCTGCCCATCGAGGTCCAGGTTGCGATATCGAGCGGTCTTCCCACGTTTAGTGTCGTCGGACTTCCCGACAAGGCTGTCGGCGAATCCCGTGAACGCGTGCGCGCGGCACTGAATGCCATCGGCCTCGCGCTGCCAGCCAAGCGCATCACCGTCAATCTCGCGCCCGCCGATGTGCAGAAGGAGGGAAGCCACTTCGACCTGCCGATCGCGCTCGGCGTGCTTGTCGCTATGGGCGTTGTCGGCGTCGAGGAGTTGGGCAACTATACCGCCCTTGGTGAACTCGGCCTCGACGGATCCATCGCCGCCGTGGCGGGCGTGCTGCCCGCTGCGATCGCCGCCAACGCGAATGGACGGGGACTGATTTGTCCCGGATCCCAAGGCGGCGAAGCGGCCTGGGCTGGCGGCGCCGATGTGCTCGCCCCGCAAACGCTGTTGCAGCTGATCAACCACTTTAAGGGCGTCTCTGTGTTGAGTGTCGCAGCGCCCGCTGCGCCACGCGCCGACACGCCCTTTCTGGACCTCAAGGACGTGAAAGGTCAGGAGACGGCCAAGCGCGCGCTGGAGATCGCAGCGGCGGGGGGGCACAACTTGCTGATGATTGGGCCTCCGGGTTCGGGGAAATCGCTGCTGGCGAGCCGCCTGCCGGGCTTGCTCCCCCCTCTGTCGGCCACCGAGGCGCTCGAAGTCAGCATGATCCATTCGGTGGCCGGTCAACTCGAGGGCGGTACGATCCTGCGCCGCCGTCCGTTCCGCGATCCCCATCATTCTGCCTCGACCCCATCGCTGGTGGGCGGGGGCCTGAAGGCGCGTCCGGGCGAGATCTCGTTGGCGCACCGCGGCGTCCTGTTCCTGGACGAGCTTCCGGAATTCTCCCGCCAAAGCCTTGAAGCCATGCGTCAACCACTCGAGACCGGGCGCGTGTTGATCGCGCGCGCCAACGCGCATGTGAATTATCCGGCACGCTTCCAACTTGTGGCCGCGATGAACCCGTGCCGGTGCGGTCATCTCGACGATGCGCAACTCGCTTGTGGAAAAGCGCCCAAGTGCGCGGCCGATTACCAGAACAGGATTTCCGGCCCGATGTTCGACCGTATCGACCTGCATGTGGACGTGCCGGCGGTCGATCCCTTGGATCTCTCTGCGCCAGCGTCGGGCGAGCGCAGCGAAAGCGTCGCACGGCGCGTTGCCGCGGCGCGTGCGTTACAGGACGCCCGCTACAACGGCCGTCCAGCCTGCAACGCAGAGGCGGATGGCGACCTTCTTGAAACCATTGCCGCCCCGGATACAGATGGCCGCGCGCTTCTCACGCAAGCGGCCGAGAAGATGAAACTATCGGCACGCGGGTATCACCGCATTTTACGCGTCGCCCGCACAATCGCCGACTTGGAGCAGACGGAGAACATCAAGCGCAGCCATATTGCCGAAGCGCTCTCCTATCGACGCGTGTTACCGGGTCGCTCTACTTTGGTGGAATGAGCGCGTCTTCTACCTGTTTAAACGGCGCGCTCGCGCTTTTTGACCGGAAACCTATTCTTATCTAGCAACCATGGCGCCGATCACACGACCGCCGAGCACATGGAAGTGCAGGTGGGGAACTTCTTGCCCCCCATCCACGCCGTTGTTAGCAATGAGGCGAAAGCCCGATGCGTCGACGCCCTTCCGCGCAGCGACCGTACGCACGGCGCGCATCAGCGCGGCGATCTCGGTGTCGGAGGCTTTTTCCACAAAATCATTCATGGATACGTATTTGCCCTTGGGAATGACGAGCGTATGCACTGGCGCACGCGGATTGATATCCTCGAAGGCGAGTGTGTGTTCGTCCTCGTGTACTTTCTTGCACGGAATCTCGCCGCGCAAAATCCGCGCGAAGATATTGTTGTCGTCGTACATGCTCAGCCTTTCTTCCGGAATTCCTTGATGCCCGACGGCCCGAAGCGATTCTCGAGTTCGGCCCAAACGTCGGTCATGGCGAGGCCTTTCGCGGACCACAGCACAAGGAGATGATAGAGAAGATCGGCGCTTTCGCGCGCCAGACGCTCGTTGCTTTCCGCGACGGCCGCGACCGTGGTCTCGACAGCTTCTTCGCCGACCTTCTGCGCGATTTTATGAACGCCCTTCGCATAAAGGCGCGCGGTATATGAAGTTGTTTGATCGCCGCTCTTACGGCGCTCAATCACTTCCAGCATCTCGGATAACACTCGCTCGTCCTTCTGCATATTTAACCTATGTTAGTGCATCGTATGCGCGAAGGTAGAGGCATATATTCGCGTCGGATGTGGGTCGGCACCAGGGTAATTCTTTGATGTAGATCAAGAAATTTTGCGTAATGAAGTCCTTCAAGTTGCGTAGCTCGCCCACTGAATTCCATTTTGCCGCGCATGAACGGCTTTTAATGGCGCTCCAGAACTACTCTAACCCCTCGATTTATTGAAAGTTCTCTTCGGAAACGAATTCTGCGGCCACCGTAGATTGCGCTCGCTCACGGACTGGCTACCGCCCGCTGCTTGCGCCTGTGCATTTTTCAATCCATCTTTGTACGGCGGCGAAGATGCTGATGAACAAGTGTCAGCCGCTCATGAAAGAAGGAGCAAATGTCGGAAGCGACTTTTGTTCAACATATAAACAGAATGGGTAACGGAGTTGACAGTTTTACCAATGAAAGCACGCGGCAGAGGGCGGCAGCCCGGCACGCGCGGCGGCGGTCCCGACCCGATCGACATCCACGTCGGTAAGCGGATCAAGCTTCGGCGTACGCTGCTGCACATCAGCCAAGAACAACTCGCCGGTGATATCGGCGTTACATTCCAACAGGTCCAGAAATACGAAAGCGGCCATAACCGAGTCAGCGCAAGCCGCCTTTTCGATATTTCGCGGGTCCTCAATTGTCCGATTGCCTACTTCTTCGAAGATATCGGACCGGACACCACCAGCGACCGTACGACCCCGACAGCGCGCAGCGCCGTGGAAGGAATCGCAGAGGAGGCCGTCGGCGGGCCCGACAGCGATCCGATGCAGCGGACGGAAACACTGGAACTTGTGCGTGCCTACTGGCGCCTGCACAACGCGGATCTGCGCAAGAACGTGCTTGAGCTTCTTGGCAACATCTCGAAGCGCGAGTAGCTCTCGCGCTTCAACCGAAGGCAATACCGGTGCCGCGTAAAGCCGCGCCGGCCGCCTTCGGGGCGCTTGAAACTTATGCGTTCAGGCGATAGCCGCCGGGCTCGGTGATCAAGAGCCTGACATCGGCCGGATTTTCCTCGATCTTTTGGCGCAGGCGATAAATGTGCGTCTCAAGGGTATGCGTCGTCACGGCCGCGTTATATCCCCACACTTCGCCCAAAAGCGTCTCGCGCGAAACCGTCTTATTCCCGATTCGATAGAGGTATTTGAGGATCGCGGTCTCCTTTTCGGTAAGGCGTATCTTCTTCTTGCCCTCACCGGTCGAAAGCATCTTCGCAGCCGGATGGAACTGGTACGGCCCAATCGTGAACACCGCATCGTCGGACTGTTCATGCTGGCGCAAGTGGGCGCGCACGCGCGCAAGCAGTACGGCGAGGCGAAAGGGTTTTGTGATGTAGTCGTTGGCTCCGGCATTGAGGCCGGTGACGGTATCGTCCTCGGAATCGAGCGCGGTCAACATAATGATGGGCGAACGCACGCCGCGCTCACGTAAGGTTTTGCAGACATCACGGCCGTCCATGTCCGGCAGATTGAGATCGAGCAGGATGATGTCGAAGACGTTGCCGGTCGCCTGCGTGATACCGCCAGCGCCATCCGTGGCTTCCTCGATCCGGCTGAAATCTCCTTGTGCGGCCAGTTGCTCCTTCAATGAAGTGCGCAAGAGGTCGTCATCGTCGACGATAAGTATGCTCCGGGCGGATGACACGAGGGCCCAATCTCCGTTCTTCAAAATACGTGGCACATCATAGTGCCTACTTTAGGACGGTTGTCCTATGGGCGTCCCGCCCGATGTGGCCTCAAACCAGTTATGCACAATTGGTTGTGATCCGCTGGGACACATGGCTGGACAGGCCGTGCAAGGCTATATATCCCCCATACGCATGAACGCTAGGGCTGACGACAAATCAGAGCCAAAAATGGGCGCCTTGTCCCTTCCGGACTTGGAAACCGTGGACCGGGCTATCGCTGAGCTGCGGCGTGGTAGCGCGGTGGTCATTTTGGGAACCGGGCCCGCCGGCGCGGCGCTTGTCCGCGCGGCCGAAACCGTCGATCTGTGGCCAGCGCCTTTTTTCACGGAAGCCGGTATCGGCCCAGCCTGCCTTGTCGTCACCGGGCGTCGCGCGGCCGTCCTTGGCCTGACCGCCCCTTCAGCGCAAGCCATTCAACTTGGATGTAACGATCTCAGCCCCGCGCGCATCCGTGCATTGATCGATCCGGATGTCGAGCAACCGGTGCCACCGCCGGACGTCGCCGCTCGCGGCGTCCCTGCTTCGGACGCCGGTCATGCCGCCGTGGTGCTCGCCAAAATTGCCCGCCTGCTTCCGGCGGTCGTGATCGCGCCGCTTATCGACAACTCCGAGCTGTGGACGCGCCGTCACGGACGCCTCGTTGTCACCGCCGCAGCGATCCTGCGCTACGATCAGGATACGGCTGGGGATCTACGTCCCATCAGCGAGGCACGCGTGCCGCTGGCCGACAGCGAAGACACGCGCATCGTCTCGTTTCGTCCGCGCGACGGCGGCGCCGAACATCTCGCGATCATCATCGGCGCGCCCGATCCGGCTAAGCCCGTGCTCGCGCGTTTGCATTCGGAATGTTTCACCGGCGACCTTCTCGCGTCGTTGCGCTGCGATTGTGGCGATCAGCTGCGCGGTGCCATTGCTTCCATCGCCAAGGAGGGCGGCGGCGTGCTGCTCTATCTTGCCCAGGAAGGGCGCGGCATCGGCCTCGTCAACAAACTGCGTGCCTACACGCTTCAGGACCGCGGCTTCGACACGGTCGACGCCAACGAGCAATTGGGCTTCGATGACGACGAGCGCGTTTATTTGCCGGCGGTGCGTATGCTGCGCGTGCTCGGTTTCACGCGCGTGCGTCTTCTGACCAACAACCCGGCGAAAGTCGGCGCACTCGGGCGTCACGGGATTGAAGTGGTCGAGCGCGTCGCGCATACGTTCCCCTCCAACGCCCATAACTGGAGCTATCTCCAGACCAAGGCGAAACGTTCAGGCCACCTGTTCTAAGCTCTCATGGATATCGTCGTCGCACCCATTGCCACGGATGCAACCCGCGGAACGCTGCGGTACAAGACCTTCGCCTTCCCTTGCGTTCTTGGCCGCGGCGGCGTGCGGGACGACAAACACGAAGGCGACGGCGCGACGCCCATAGGACGCTACGCGCTCAAGAAAGTCTTTTATCGCAGCGATAAACTGATGATGCCGACGACGCGCCTTCCTATCGCGCCCATCATGCAGGACGACGGCTGGTGCGATGCGCCGGAAGACCCGAACTACAATCGCCCTGTCAAATTGCCTTATCACGCCAGTGCCGAGAATATGTGGCGTGACGATGGGCTATATGATGTCGTGGTGGTGCTCGGGCACAACGACGATCCCGTGGTGCCGGGCGCGGGAAGCGCCATTTTCATACATGTGACCGCGCCGGACTTGACGCCGACGGCCGGCTGCGTCGCGCTGGCGCGAGAGGACCTTCTATCGATCCTCCGCGCGCTGCCTGGTGCGACTTTTATCGATATCCGCGCCGCATTCTGACCGCGTGTCCCCGAAAAACGAAAGAGGACACGCGGGAGAGAATAACGCGAATCCTTCCTCTAGCGCGCGGCACCGCCGCCTGAACCCGGGGCGAGCAGATCCGCCACGCCTTCAATGCCATCGAGCATCAGCGAGCGTTCGAAACTGACATAGTGGAACCGCTGCGAAGTGTGGCCCGCGTGGATCGCGAAACCGACGGTGTACTTTTTATCCGGGACGATCTTCTTGTAGCCCGGGCCCGCATCCAGTTTACGCGACAGAATCACGGTGTAGACGCCCTTGTTTACGGTGGCCGTGGCCTTAACCGCCGGCGTTTCATGGGTAGAGCGCTTTTCAAGGATCGTGCCGTCGACGGCAACCGCCGGCTTGCCCGGATTGATGCGCGCTTGCCAGTACTCGAGGAAGTATCCGGCGGCGCGCATTTTCGCGAGCTCTTCTTCCGACTTCACGACGTCACCACCGCTCTTTGGGATACGCGTATCGGTAAGATACTTGGTCGTGCCCTTCACGCTCCAACGCATGCTCTCCACGTCGCTGTGGCAGGTGATCCAGCAACCGGCGGTCTTGGAATCCTTCACGCCACCATCATCCAGAATCATCGTGACCTTGGTCTCGAAGTCCTTGTCCATGTTGACGTTCGGCTGCTTGCCGGGATCGAATTCGATGCGCACGAATAAGGTATCGTTCTCGTGGGCGGTTTTTACCTTCGTCTTCACGAACGGCGGCTTGCCGGCGATCGGCGCCGGTTCCTTGTCCTTTTCACCGTCCACCAGGCTGTCACCGAGCGGACCTTCATCGATATCGCCATGGCAACCGACGCAGGTCTTCTCCGGCCAGCGGCGCTGCCCACTGTGACGGCCGGGGGTGAACAAGCGGTCCCACGAAATCTGAGCAGGGTAGAACAACGTGATGTTTTTCTCCGGCACTTTCGCCCAATCGACCGCGCTCGCGCTCTGCGGCACGAAAAAAGCAGCGCCCGCTACCATCGAGATTCCAAGCGCGCGCATAATTCCTAATGACACCTCGTTTCTCCCTTGTTTATCGTCCGAGCCTTAAGGATTCGGGGAACTCTATATCATGCAGAAGCCGCCAGAGAAATTCGGACCAGTTGCCATTGCCTTACATTGGTTGATGGCCTTAGGCGTCGTTCTGTCCGTAATTTTCGGGTTGGGGACCGTCTATATTGACGATACGCAGACCAGTCGGTCGGCTTTGGCCCTCCACCAATCGATCGGATTTGTGATGCTGCTCCTGGCGCTGGGGCGGTTGTATTGGCGCGCCACGCACGCCGCGCCGCCGCTTCCGGAAGGCATGGCCACGGGCCAGCGCGTCGCATCGTTTATCATGCACGCCACTTTGTACCTGTTTTTATTGGGTATGCCGGTCACGGGCTATATCGGCCTCGCGGCCCGCGGGCGCGAAATTCCGGTCTTTGGCTTGTTCAATCTGCCGCATCTGGTGCCGCGCAGCTTCGATCTGTCCGCCCTATCGCAGGACATTCATTACTACGCACAGTTCGCGCTTTATGTGCTGGTGGTCCTGCATATCGCCGCCGCGCTCTATCACCGCTTCGTGCTGAAGGACGGCGTCCTGGAACGCATGTTGCCGGGCCGTAAAACGTTACAGAGCGATACCGTCTAGTTACCCTCGGTTTCCATTTTTAGCGCTAGATATCTCGTGGGCCAAACAGCGCGCTGCCTACCCGGACGTGTGTGGCGCCGAAACGCACGGCTGTCTCGAAGTCGGCGCTCATGCCCATGCTGAGCTGGGTAAGGCCGGTCCGTCGCGCGAGGTCCTTGAGGAAAGCGAAATGGATCGCGGCCTGTTCCTCCACGGGCGGGATGCACATCAACCCCACGACCGGAAGATTCCATTGATCCCGGCAGGCGGCGAGGAAGACCTCCGCATCGCCCGGGTCGATGCCGGCCTTTTGTGGCTCCCGGCCGGTATTCACCTGAACGAAACAGGGAAGCCGCCGGTTCTGGCGCACCATCTCGGCCGCAAGAGCTTGTGCAATCTTCTCGCGGTCGACGGTGTGGATAACATCGAACAGCGCGACGGCATCAGCGGCCTTGTTCGATTGCAAGGGGCCGATCAAATGCAAACGCAGGTCCACCGTACCGGATTTAAGCGCCGGCCATTTGGCCTGCGCTTCCTGTACGCGATTTTCGCCGAAATCGCGATGCCCCGCGGCGATGAAGGGCGTGATGCTATCGGCGCCGTGCGTCTTGCTCACGGCGATCAAAGTCACGTCTGTGGCCGCGCGTGATACGGCGCGCGCCGCGGACGCGATCTGGCCGAATACACTGTCGAGATTTTCACGCGGATTGCTAGAATCGCTCATGACCCTATTGCTAGCAAACACACGGCGGAAGCTCAAACTGCAAGGTTTTCCCCGCGTGTGGTTCTTGACGGACGAGGCGCGCGGCGGCGATGCCGTAGCGGCCATTGAGCGTTTACCGCGCGGCAGCGCGGTCATCTTCCGTCACTACGGCGCAACAAACCGGGTTGTTTTCGCCATGCATCTCGCCGCCCTGTGCCGCGCGCGCGATCTTCTCTTCTTGGTCGCCGGCGACTGGCGCCTCGCGGCGGCGGTGCAGGCGGACGGTTTGCATCTTCCCGAATATGCCGCCGCGCGCGGGCCTTCGAGCGCAGCGCGTTTGTGGCTCCGCGCGCGCATCCTCACCGCCGCCGCCCATGGCGTGCGCGGTCTCAGAAGAGCATATGACATCGGTGCATACGCAGCGACTCTCGCGCCGGTTTTCCCGACACGGAGTCATCCGGGTCGCACGGCCCTCGGCCTTTCGCGCGCCGGCACATTAGCGCGCACGGCGCAGCTACCCGTCCTCGCGCTGGGCGGTGCATCACCCGGCAAACTGGCGCATATGCGCGCGGCCGGCTTTGCCGGTATCGCCGGAATCGGTTTTGCTTGTGGGAAATAACGGCGCCTGGAGCGTCGTGCGAAAAATGGAGATCGGTTTTTCGCGAAAACGACGCGACCGAACAATCGCTAGAAGCGCAGCTGCACGCCAACGCGCGCGCCGGTGCCTTGCGGCGTCTTGGCGTTGGGCGCCGTGAGATAAGCGGTGCCGTGGCTGTAATCGCTGTAGAAGGCATCAGCGTTCAGGCGAAAGCGCGAGCTGAATGAGTAGATACCGCCAAGGGTGATCTGCTGCTGCTCCGCCACACGGCTGACGTGGCCGATGTCGCTGCCTTCCGCCGCGTATGTCAGGCGCAAATTCATGGAGCCGAAGTCGTAACCAAGACCGGCAGCCCAGCCTTCGCGGCCAATGAAAGGTCCAAACGAGTTGGTATCGCTGACGCCACCGAGCACATAGACGCCGGCGTAGCCGACCGTCGCGCCGAAGTTCCACGAGGACACTGGCGACAGGGCGAGGGTCGAGGGCTGATCGGCGTAACCGCCGTACACACCGACATCGCCACCGAGGAAATGGGTCGAGTATCGCGCGCTGACATCCTGCGCCCGCGCGACGCCGAGACCGCCCACGGCGCGGCGGCCACCCACGATCGGGGCGCCCAGGCTGAACGCCCCGGTTGCCGGACCCTGGTAACCGATGCCCAGGCTATTGTTCGAAGAAACTGAAAGCTGGGAGGTCGACGGGACCTGGATTACCAGCGCGGGGGCGGCCGTCTGCAACTCGGTCGCCATAGCGCAAGAACTCATACCCGCGAAGAGGGTAGAGCCAACAGCTATGACGGAACCAAAACGCTTCATGACGATCGCGGCGCTCACCTTACCTGCGCCCTCCTTGAGTATTTCATCTAAATTTGCACCCCAAGTAGAAGTGGTCAACATGAGGCGGGTCCAAACCGCCCAAATAGCCCTGGTTGTGGCAAATACCGCACAGAACCGGCCCGGCACAGCATAGGACTGTTGTAAAAAAGACGGCCTTGGAAGGCTCCTTACGACTGCGCGAAGTCGCATGAGGATGCGCCGGTGCGGTGGCCGGCGACTCGAGTTGGTGAATTAGCCTTCGCCCTTGGTGCGCGTCTTATTGGGTGCCGCGCTTTTTTCGAGGAACTCGATGATCATGCCGGCAATGTCCTTGCCTGTGGCAAGTTCGATCCCCTCCAGGCCTGGCGTGGAGTTAACCTCCATCACAACCGGCCCGTGATTCGAGCGCAGCATGTCGACGCCGCAGACATTGAGGCCCATGGTTTTCGCCGCGCGCACCGCGGTGGAGCGTTCCTCGGGGGTGATCTTCACTTCCCGCGCCTTGCCGCCCCGGTGCAGGTTCGAGCGGAACTCCTCGGGCGCGCCCTGCCGCAACATCGAGGCGACGACCTTGCCGCCGATGACGAATGCGCGGATATCGGCGCCACCGGCTTCCTTGATGAACTCCTGCACCAGGATGTTCGCCTCAACGCCGCCGAAGGCCTCGATCATACTCTTGGCCGATGAGCGTGTTTCAGCAAGCACGACGCCGATGCCTTGCGTGCCCTCCAACAATTTGATCACGAGCGGCGTCCCGCCCACCATATCGATGAGATCGTCAGGTTGACTGGTCGCGTGCGCGAACGCCGTAACGGGCAGTCCGATACCCTCGCGCGAAAGCAGCTGCAGGCACCGCAGTTTGTCGCGCGAGCGCCCGATGGCGACGGACTCGTTCAACGGATAGACGCCCATCATCTCGAACTGACGCAGCACGGCGAGGCCGTAGAAGGTGATCGAGGCGCCGATACGCGGGATCACCGCGTCATAGCCTTCAAGCGGCCGGCCCTTGTAACGGACTTCGGGCCGATGCGAAGCGATGTTCATGTAGCATTTGAGCGTATCGACGATGTCGATCTCATGCCCGCGTGCCCGCGCCGCGGCGACGATACGCTGGTGCGAATAGAGTTCGGGATTGCGCGCGAGCATCGCAAATTTCATCGAGGACACCGGGACGGAAAACGACTGATCTCGGGAAGATCGTTTGGAGACTTAATTTTAACCGTCCCCTAAACACCCTGCAAACGGCGTTGAGCTCTAAATTATTTCGCGCTGGTCCGGCGTTTAAGTTTGGTGACGAAGGACCGTGCCGGGTCAACGAGGAAGCGCCGGCGCAGGGCCTGACGGCCGATCAGCATGCGAAAACCCAACTGGTCGCGGTTCGTCAGGCTGAGTTCTACCGGCCATTGCGATTGACCGATGCTGAGGGTCGTCCGGATCACGTAGCGTTCCTCGGACCGGCCGCCGGAATCCATGATCCGGCGGTGATCGATCACCAGCGCGACGCAGGTCGCTGCGGGCTTGTTCTTGCGCTGGATGGGGTGAACGACGAAACGGACATAAGACGCGCCATCCTTGGTGAACGGCGTGATCTTCGAGGCGTGCAGGGCCGAGGTCCGCGCGCCCGTATCGAGCTTGGCTTTGATGCGCTTGATATTGCAGTCCGGCAGCGACACCCATTCGCGCCATCCGGCGATTTTCTTTTTGCGCTTTTCGACCGTAATGGTCTCCGCCGCATCATCGTCGCGGATCGTGCGTGACATGGCTGCGGCAGGCCTCGCGCGCTAGAAGTCGACCTTGAGACCGCTCAGCACGCCGCCGCCGTCCCACTGAAGACCGGCAACGTCGGTCTGATCGCCGTAGAAACCGGCGAGACCGATACTGATGCCTGGCCCGAGCTTGTAGGCGGACTGCAGCGTGATGCGGTCGGCATATTCGTAGAGATTGAGCCCCGCCACCGCGCGGCGTTTGGCTTCACGGTAGTCGGCGGAAAGCTGCACCGGGCCTATGGCGTAGAACAGACCCACCGTCCAAGCGCGTTCATCCAAACGGCTCGCCGGTTTTACATTCATATATGCGCCCGCCAGTTCCCACCCGCCATAGGTGATCCCGGCGCCCGCGTTCCACGCTTCGACACCGTCGTTTCCAAGCGTGCGCGAGTTGGAGTGGAAGTAGCCGCCAGTGAGGCGGTAAGTGCCGCCGCTATAGTCGCCTTGATACTGCGCGGTGACATCCACCGCGTTGTTCGGCATCAGCGCGTTGTTGACCGGACCCTCCCAGGCCCGCGGGGTCGGATGATAGGTCACGCCAGCTTGGAAGCCGGCGATCTCGGGCGTCTGGTACGACACGCCGAGTGCGTTGCCCGTGAAACGTTTGAAAGTGAAAGCATCCCGCAAGGTGATGCCGTTGCGCGGCACGAGCGCATCGCCTACCACTTCTTCATAGGTCGATAAAAACGCCTGTGGCACAGGATCACCCATGATGGCGTAGTTCACGCCCGCGCGCTCGCCCGCGCGGATGCGGCCCAGGCCGCTCACGATTTCGACAAAGCCCTCGTCGAGATTCGAGGTCTCGCGGGTCTTGGCCTTGAAGCGCAGGTAGGCACGCACCGTGATGCCATTATCCAGCACGGTGCGTCCATCGACGGCCACACGCGCATCGGTGAACATTCCGGCGGTATTGATGTTCTCCGTCGGCCCCTCGGTCTGGTCGGTGACGAAGAAATACTGCCGCACAAAGCCGCCGAGGCTCACGGTGATCGGATCGGCGGCGTACGCGTTCTGCGGCAAAGCCGCCGCTGCGATCAGCGCAGATAAACCGTAGCGCAACAACTTCATAAGAACCCCTGTTTCGCCAATAGCGTAGGCGAAAAGGGGTCCCGCTGAAAGGCGCTTTAGCTGGAGCCTCTTCCGGCGACGTGGGCACCGGCTCGCCGAAGAAAATGCGACCAATCAAAAATCTAGAGCGAAATCTCGATTCAAATGAATCGATTTCGCCCTAGTACATGATCTGGAAGCGCGCCACGAACGTATCAAGCGAAAGGCCCAAGGGGATGGGCAGCGCGCTGGTGGCGGTGATCGGGTTCTCCTTTTCGAACGTCGTGTGAATGTAATTGAACTTCCACAGCATGTTCGAATTCCAGAACCAGTTGAGAGCGGCGGTGTAGCTGGTCTGCTTGCCGCCGTTCACCATGTACGGCTGATCGGCCGCGAGCGCACGGGGCGTATAATTATCCACGAGATCCATGTAGCTGACGCGTCCGGCGAACTCGAAAGCACCCCAGCCGCCGTTCTTCGGCGAGAACGGCGTAACCGGATTGACGCCCGAGTACGTGCCGGTCGCCGGCACATAGGTGCGCCGGCCGCCGATAGTATAGCTGGCCTGCATGTAACCGCCCGCGAAGCCGGCGGTCGGCCCCTGCAGCCGCTTTACTTTGTCCCAGCTGTATTCGCCTTGCATGAAGAAGCTACCGAAGGCGCCCGCCGTCTGTACGCCGTAGATCTCGACGCCGGTCACAGGATTCGCGGCGGTGCCGATCGCACCGGTGTTGAGAAGAACGGTCGTGTCGATGCGCGATTCAGGGCGGTCCGAGAGCGTCACGGTCGCCGGTGTATTCGGGCCGCCGTTCGGAACTTCGAATAGCTTCGAGGCCGAGACACCGAAATGCAGGGACGTGAGATCGGTCTGGATCGGGTTATAGGAAAGGCGGCCATACGCGCCGAAGCCACGCGTCGACAGCGCATGGGAAACGTTTGGCGTGGAGCCGGTGATCGCGGCGGCGACGAACCAGTTCGATTCCCATGTGCGCGCACCGATGGAAAAGCGATTATCCCCGCCGGTGAAGCCGCCGGCGATGTTTCCGGCCGACGAGCGTTCGATGAACACGATGTCGTTCGAACTCGTGCTGTCATCAAGTTGGAAGTACTGCGGTCCGTAACCGATTTCAAAAACCGTATTGCGGATACCGGCGTAGCCGAGTCGCGCTTCGTTAATGGTCGCCGCGCCGTCCTGCGTGCCACCGGCGTCAAGAATGACGGAGTAGGTGAAGTCGCTCATCGCGCGGCCCGTGATGCCGATGCGCGCGCGGCGCGCGTTCACGCCGTTCGAGAGCTTTCCGCCGGCAGCCGTGCCCGGACCCGTCGTGCCTTCGGGGTCCTGATTCAGATAGACGCCCATGTCGAAATGGATGCGGCCCGTCGGCGCGATGGTCCAGGCGCCGTCGGCGCTCGACATGGCGAAGCGGTTGGTGCCCGACTGGGTGACCTTGGGGTTGGAGGGCGGGATCATCTTCACCGTGCCGGCTTCGATGACATTGCGACCGCCGGCGGCGAGGTTCGCGTCACGCGCGGCCTTTTCCGCCGCTTCGCGAGCTTCGGTTTCCTTCGTGAGCGCCGCACGGCCTTCGGCTTCGCGGGTCTGAAGCGCTTCGAGCTGCTTCTGCAAGGCGCCGAGCTGGTCTTTGAGGGTCTGAATTTCCTGCGCGATATCGGCGTTGGTTTGCGCGGCCGAGGCGGCAGCCGGGGTGAGTGCCGTCGACGCCAGCAGGGCGGCGGCTACAACATATTGAATTTTCATTGTTTTTTGACCTTTGAGAGACGCCTTACGGCGGCGAGAGACCTTCAATTTGCCCGGTATGCGGACGGACCATATGACCCAACTGCGGGCGGTTTCATGACAGTAACTTTACGGTTTTGTGAAGGCCGAGTCGGACCGGCCATGGCTATACGCATTTCCGGGCTAAAAAACATCATATTGGCGGGGAGTTGCGTCATTTCTGGAGGGCCTTCGCAAGGGGTCACGGGTTGGTTATAACGGCCTCCCCTCGCGCCCCCAAACGGTGCAAAAGGGTGCGAAAGAGTGCAAAAGGATACGGTAACGGCGGGCGTTCCATGCCCCCCGCAGGAGATTGGTTAGAATGAGCGTTCGAGTTTCACAGGTGACCCGCGCCGCGACGACCATCGGCCTGGCCCTCTTGGCCACCGTCGTTGCGTCGTGCAGTTCCGGGAAGACCTATGAAGGCGTGGCGGGCACCGTCACCGAGAACCGCGACACCATCTTCTCGAACGGCGGCGTCGGTCTGACCCTGTTCGGCGGCTCGAAGGAAAACGCGGTCGCCGCGCCCGTGGCGGTGAACGCCTACTTGTGGCGCGCCTCTCTCGATACGCTGGCTTTCATGCCGCTCGCCTCGGCCGATCCCTTTGGTGGCGTCATCATCAGTGAATGGTATGCGCCGCCCGAAACACCGGACGAGCGTTTCAAAGTGAACGTCTACATCCTCGGCCCCACCTTGCGCGCCGACGGCATCCGTATCTCGATCTTCCGCCAGACCCGTTCGGGCGGCGTGTGGAGCGATGCGCCCGTCAACGCCGAGATGACCACCGAATTCGAAAACGCTGTGCTGTCGCGCGCCCGCGATCTTCGACTTCGTGCCGTGGCGGAAAAAGACTAACTCGGCTCATCTGCCGCATCTCTAGCGGCATTTTCAAAACAGAATTGGGTAGGGCCACCCGGCAACGGGTGGTCTTGAATTGCAATGGCATCACCGGAAGAGCGCCATAACTTCCGCCGGACGGAAGCGAAGTGGCAGGAGACTTGGACCAGCCGTAACTGTTTCACGGTCGAGCCCAACTCGCCGAAACCGAAGTACTACGTGCTTGAGATGTTTCCCTATCCGTCGGGACGTCTACACATGGGTCATGTGCGCAACTACACGCTCGGCGACGTGGTCGCGCGTTACAAGAAAGCGAAGGGCTTCAACATCCTGCATCCGATGGGCTGGGACGCTTTTGGTCTGCCGGCCGAAAACGCGGCGCTGGAGCGCGGCGTGCATCCGGGCAAGTGGACGCGCCAGAACATCAAGGACATGCGCGAACAGTTCCGCCCCTTGGGCTTCTCGCTGGACTGGAGCCGCGAAGTCACGAGCTGCGAGCCGGAATACTATAAGCACGAACAGAAGATGTTCCTCGACTTCCTGAAGGCGGGTCTCGCTTACAGGAAAGAGTCCTGGGTGAATTGGGATCCGGTCGAGCACACGGTGCTGGCCAACGAGCAGGTCATCGACGGCAAGGGCTGGCGCTCGGGCGCGGACGTGGAACAGCGCAAGCTGTCCCAGTGGTTCTTGAAGATCACGCATTACGCCGAGGATCTGCTCAAGGCGATCGAAGGCCTGGACCGCTGGCCGGACAAAGTGCGCGTGATGCAGCACAACTGGATCGGCCGTTCCGAAGGCGCGCGCGTGCAGTGGCCGCTGGTGAACGCGGATAAGACGGACAGGGGTGAATCGCTGGAAGTCTTCACGACGCGCCCCGACACGCTGTTCGGCGCTTCGTTCTGCGCGATCTCGGCGCAGCATCCCTTGGCCGCGAAGCTCGCGGAAAACAATCCGGACCTCGCCGAGTTCATCGCCGAGTGCGGACGTACCGGGACTTCGACCGCCGCCATCGAGATGGCGGAAAAGAAGGGCTTCGATACGGGCTTGCGCGCCCGTCATCCGTTCAACCCCGCACGCACGGTGCCGGTGTTCGCCGCCAACTTCGTGCTGATGGATTACGGGTCCGGCGCCATCTTCGGCTGCCCCGGCCACGACGAACGCGACATGGAGTTCGCGCGCAAATACGGCTTGCCGGTTTACTGCGTGGTCGCGCCCGTGGGCGAAGACGCCCAAGCCTTCACCGATAAGCTTGAAGCCGGCAGCGTCGCCTTCACCGACGACGGCGTGATCGTGAATTCCGATTTCCTGAACGGCCTCAAGGTAGACGCCGCCAAGCGCGCGGCCATCGAGAAATTGGAAAGCTTGAAGCTCGGTAAGGGTACGGTGCAGTACCGTCTGCGCGATTGGGGTGTTTCACGCCAGCGCTATTGGGGCTGCCCGATCCCGATCATCCACTGCGCCAAGTGCGGGCCCGTGCCGGTGCCCGACAAAGATTTGCCGGTCACGCTGCCGGAAGACGTTACCTTCGATAAGCCGGGCAATCCGCTCGAACGTCATCCGACGTGGAAGCATGTGAAATGCCCGAGCTGCAACGCCGAAGCGGTGCGTGAGACCGACACCTTCGACACTTTTATCGAATCGTCCTGGTATTTCGCGCGCTTCTGCTCGCCGCATGTCAGCGATCGCCCGTTCGACAAGGCCGAAGCCATGAAGTGGCTGCCCGTGGACCAGTACATCGGCGGCGTGGAACACGCGGTTCTGCACCTCCTGTATTCGCGCTTCTATACGCGCGCGATGACCGAATGCGGCTACCTCGACTTGAAAGAACCGTTCGCCGGCATGTTCACGCAAGGCATGGTCTGTCACGAGACCTATAAAGCCGCGGATGGCACATGGCTTGAACCGGGCGCCGTGGAAGTCGTGAACGGCGTGGCCATGGCGAAAGGCCAGCCGATCACGGTCGGCCGGTCCGAGAAGATGTCGAAGTCAAAGAAAAACACCGTCGATCCGCAGCACATCATCGAGACCTATGGCGCGGACGCGGCACGCTTGTTCATGCTGTCCGACTCGCCGCCGGAACGCGATCTGGAATGGACCGACGCCGGCATCGAAGGCGCGTGGCGCTTCCTCAACCGTTTGTGGCGCATGGCCACCGCGGCGAGCGAAATCCCGGCGCAGGATATCCCGGCGGACCTCGATGCCGCCGCCGCGACAGTGCTTCGTCAGATCCACCGGGCCATTGCATCTATCGGTGACGATCTCGAGAAGTTTCGCTTCAATTCGGCCGTCGCGCGCATCCGCGAGCTGACGAACCGCGTGGAAGACATGGACCGCAAGGTGGCTGGCGGTGATGCGGTGTTCCGCTTCGGCGTGTCGATCATCGCGCAGATCGTCAATCCGCTGACCCCGCATATCGCCGAAGAGGTGTGGGAACTGCTCGGTAACAAGACGATCCTGGCCCAAGGCGTGTGGCCGGCCCATGATCCCGCTTTGCTGGAAGACAGCGTCGTGACGATCGCGGTTCAGGTGAACGGCAAGCTGCGTGGGACCATTACTGTCGCCAAGGGCGCCGACGCCAAAACCTGTGAAACAGCGGCGCTGGAGTTGCCGGCGGTGGCCAAGCAACTGGATGGCAAACCGCCCCGAAAAGTCATTGTGGTTCCGGAAAAAATCGTCAACATCGTCGCGTAATGGCATTCGCAGCGAAAGCTCTGCAGGCAGTCATGGTGGCGGCGGTTCTGACCGCCGTCTCTGGCTGCGGTTTCACGCCGCTCTACGGCGAGCGCAGCCTGTCGGCGGCGCCGAGCGTCAACGACGCCATGCGCCAGGTGGTGATCCGTCCCTTGCCTGACCGCCAGGGCCAAAAGCTGAGCCAGGTCTTGCGCGAGCAACTGCAGCCGCGCGGCGTCAACAAGCCGCTTTACGACCTTGAGATCCATCTCGCTACGCGCATCGAGGAAGTGGGCGTGCGGCGCGACGCGACCAGCTCGCGCGCCAACTACATCCTCACCGCGAATTTCTATTTGAACGAGGGGCCGAACCGCCTCGTCGATGACCGCGTGCAGGCCATCGTCAGCTACAATATTCTCGACGAACAGTATGCGACCGTCGCTTCGCAGGCCGACGCCGAGAACCGCGCGATCCGCCTCGTCGGCGAAGACATCAAAACCCGCCTCGCGGTCTATTTCCATAAACGCGCGGAAAAGCCGGTCGCACAGGCGAAGCCCTAACTTTAAAAAATGAAAATCACCGGACGCGCAGACGCCTTTGTCGCCAAGCCGGATCCTAAGATCCGCGCGGTGCTGGTGTACGGCCCGGACTCCGGGCTCGTGCGCGAGCGGCTCAATGGGCTGACCAAAGCCGTCGCCGGTTCCGTCGATGATCCATTCCGCGTGGTCGAGATCCCGGGCGATGCGCTGCGCGACGACCCGGCGCGTCTGCGCGATGAAGCCGCCGCCATGTCCTTCGGCGGCGGGCGGCGCGTGGTCCGTGTCCGCGACGCCGGTGATACGCTGGGCGAGTTATTTGAATCCTTTGACACCGATGCCGTGGGCGACGCCCTGGTCGTCGTGACCGCCGGTGATCTTAGCCCACGTTCCAAATTGCGGGCCGCGTTCGAAGGCGGCGAGCGGATCGCTGCGCTTCCCTGTTACGCCGATACCGCCGACGCGGTGGAAGGGGTTGCGCGTGAAATGCTGCGCGCCGCCGGATTGCAGATCGCGCCCGAAGCCTTGTCATGGTTGGTCGATCATCTGGGCGGCGACCGCGAACTCTCGCGCCGCGAGCTCGAGAAACTCATCCTCTATAAAGGCGGCGCCGGGACCGTGACGGAAGAAGACGTGCTCGCCTGCGTGGGTGACACGGCCGGCTTCAGCATGGACGATCTTATCTACGCGCTGGCCGACGGCGATCACGTCACGATGCAACGCGTCTATGGTCGCTTGGTGAATGAGGGCACGTCGCCCATTAGCATTCTCACAATGGTATCGCGCCATCTGTCGCGCCTGCATGAAACGCGCGGCCGGATGTCAGAAGGTAAAAGCGCCGATGCCGCTGTCGCGACACTGCGTCCGCCGATCTTCTTCAAGTTCAAAACGCGTTTCACGAATCAAGCCAACCGCTGGAGCGAGAACTTGCTTGCGCGCGGGCTTGAGATCGTGACCGAAGCCGAGATGCAGGCGAAGACCACGGATATGCCCGCCGAAGCGCTCATCGAGCGCGCCTTCATCCAACTGGCGCAAGTTGGACGTGGGGGAAGGCGCTAGCGCCGCCTCTACCGGCCCTGCCCAATCGCGAGCGGCGGTTCCACGGGGCACGCGAGCTGCGTCGCCTTCCAGTGTTTGCGGTCCGCTGTGGGCGGTGTCATTTCGAACAGTGTGCAATTCTGCACATGCACGGTTTCACCGAGTAGTTCTTCCATCGCCCAGAATGTTCCGCCATGCGCGACGATCAGGACCGGCGCGGGATGTGAGAGCGCCTCGTTCAGCGCGCGGTGAACCCGCGCGATGTAGTCGACGCGGCGCTCGCCGCCTTCGATGGTCCCACCGGCCATCCAACCCGCGCGCCACGCACCGTTTGAGTCCTGACCTTCGTAAACACCGAAGCCGCATTCCTTCAGCGTGTCGACGACGACGATAGGCGCGTTGTTGACGTTGACGATCTCCGCCGTGCGGCGCGCGCGCGACAATGTGCTCACGCAAATCGTCTTGATCGGAAGCTGTGCAACAGCGGGCGCGACATCCATCGCCTGGCGGATGCCGACATCATTGAGCGCGATGTCGATATGGCCCTGCATCACGCGGCGGCGATTCCAATCGGTCTCGCCGTGGCGCAGGAAATAGAACGGAACGTGCGGGAGCATTAGGGCATGTTCCGGAAAAGTGTGAGCGGTTTTCCGATCAGAACATGCCCAAAATAAAAGGCAGCGCACGCCATTGATTCGGTTTCGCTGAGGCGATTAGTCGTGCAGCTCATGACGCGGCGCGCCTGTCGAAAGACGATGCACGATATCATCAAGCTGCTCGAGGCTGGCATAAGCGATCGTCACGGTGCCGCCGGTGCCGTCGAAGGCGATGTTCACTTTATAGCCGGTCGCTTTGGCGAGGCTCTGTTCGAGCGCGGCTGTGTCGGTGTCCTTCGGCAGCATGTTCGCCGCGCGCTTTTTACGGCCGAAGCTTTTTGCGTAGCGTTCGGCTTGGCGCGCGCTCATGCCTTTCTTGACGATCTCGCGCGCGATGTCTTCGGCGCGCGATACGCCGATGAGCGGACGCGCTTGTCCCGCAGTGATCTTTCCTTCCTCGAGCATCTGCAGAACCGAGAACGGTAGATTCAGAAGACGCAGCGTATTCGCGACGTGCGCGCGTGACTTGCCGACGATTTCGCCGACGCGTTCCTGGGTATGCCCAAACTCGTCGAGCATGCGTTGATAGCCGCGCGCTTCTTCGACCGGCGTGAGGTCCTGACGCTGCAGGTTTTCGATCAGCGCGACTTCGAGAGTCTCGGCGTCGGAGAGATCGGCGAGATGCACCGGCACTTCGTGCACTTGCGCGCGTTGCGCCGCGCGCCAGCGCCGTTCACCGGCGATGATTTCGTAGTGCCCAGGCTTCGCGCGGTCCGGACGAACGAGCAGCGGCTGGATCACGCCTTTCTCGCGCACCGAGTCGGAAAGCTCGGACAGCGCGGTCTCGTCGAAGTGACGGCGCGGCTGATAGGGCGAGGGTGAAAGCAGGTCGACGGCGAGACGCGTGACCGGACCGGCGGCCGCGGCCACGACGGCGGGCGCGGCGGCAACCGGCGCCGGCGCCGCCGGCGTTTCAGGCGCGGCCTCGGTTTCGCCGAAGAGGGCGTTCAGCCCCCGGCCAAGGCGCTTCGGGCTATCGGCGTTCATGCTGCAGCACTCGGTGGGGCGCTCTCGCGCTTGAGGACTTCGCCGGCCAGGTCGAGATAGGCCTTCGAGCCCGTCGATTTGAAATCATAGAGCAGCACGGGTTTTCCATGGGACGGCGCCTCGGAGATGCGCACGTTCCGGGGAATGGTCGTTGCGTAGACCTTCTGGCCGAAGAACTCGCGCACATCGTTCTCCACCATCACCGACAGCGAGTTGCGGCGGTCGACCATGGTCAGCACGATGCCCTGCAGTTCGAGATTCGGGTTGAAGCTTTTCTTGACCCGCTCGATGGTGCGCACAAGCTGGCTAATCCCTTCTAATGCAAGGAATTCCGCCTGCAGCGGCACCATCACGGCGTCGGCTGCGACCAGCGCATTGAGGGTCAGGAGACCGAGCGATGGCGGGCAATCAATCAGGACGAAATCCCAGTTCTGCCCATGACCGGCCAGCGCGTCTTTGAGGCGCGCCTGGCGATTCTCGAGGTCCACCAGTTCCAGCTCAGCGGCGGCGAGATCGACGCCCGAAGGCACGATGCTGAGATCGGGAATGGTCGTCGCGACGACGGCGGCATTCATATCCGCGCCGCCAGTCAGCAAATGGTAGGCGTTCACGGCACGGTGCTTCTGATCGATGCCGAAGCTGGTCGATGCATTGCCCTGCGGATCCAGGTCGATGACCAGCACGCACTTGTTCACCGCCGCCATGGCGGTGGCGAGGTTCACCGTCGTTGTGGTCTTTCCAACGCCGCCTTTCTGATTGGAAATGGCGATAACCCGTGGACGGCGCGGCTTATTTTCCGGGCTCGTTTCAGGGACGGGGGAGCTCGTCGCGGACGTTATCGTCTCGGACACGGCGGACCTCACGAAGGGACAGAATGGTTCCTGTGGGATCGGTCAGACTTTGCTGCCGATCGACCGCCATTGTCCATTGCTTGTGGGCTTCCGTCAATTCAGCCTCAACCGTTTGACCCTTTAAAAACAGGCATAAGGTCTCGGGTCCCCGGAAGGGCGCGGTCCAGTCCAAAAGGCGCTCTAAAGCCGCCAGCGCGCGGGCCGTCACCGCTTGGACCTGAAAAGCGGGGATAGATTCGATCCGGGCGCCATGGAAGGTCACGCGGACCCCCGCGAGACGGGCCGCTTCGCGCATGAAGGCCACTTTCCGCTGGTCCACTTCCACCAGATGGACGTCAGGGACGCCCATGATCGCTAGGACTAGCCCCGGGAAGCCTGCCCCCGAACCCACATCCAGTAAATTGGGGGTATTCTGGGGAATGAATCGAAAAAGCTGAGCAGAATCAGCAATATGCCGATGCCATAAACTGGGGATGGAATCCGGACTAACCAGATTGATCTTCGCGTTCCATTTGACGAGGAGGTCGGCGTAGGTTTTCAACCGCTCCAGTGTTTCACGTGAAACATTGAAGGTTGCCTGGAAAGCTTCAGGGCCACTAATGGGGGCATGTTTCACGTGAAACACTCAGGCGACGTCGGCGTCGCGGTCCCGGCGGACATGGCGAAGCAGGGCGGTGAGCGCGGCCGGGGTCACGCCCGGAATGCGTGCGGCCGCGCCCAGGGTTGCAGGACGGCCAGTCTTTAGCTTCTGACGCACTTCATTTGACAGGCCCCCAATGGCGTCAACATCCAGATCATCGGGAAGGCGCAGCGCCTCATCCCGGCGGAAGGACCGGATATCGGCGGTTTGACGGTCCATATAGCCAGCATAGCGGGCTTCGATCTCGACTTGCTCAATAACAGGGGTCGTCGCGTCGGGGAGCTCCGAAAAGAGCTCCCGCAAGCGGGCATAATTCATTTCGGGCATCGACAGGATATTCAGTCCATTCCGGCGCACGCCGTCCTGATTAACGGTCAGGCCACGCTTTTGAAGCTCCGCCGGAGTAACCGAGATCTCGGCGAGACGCGATCGGAGCTCGTCAAGAGCAACTTTCTTCTCGGCGAAACGGTTCGCTCGCAAGGAGCCGACGCATCCAGCGGCGATGCCTTTTTCCGTCAGGCGAAGGTCCGCGTTGTCGGCACGCAGCTGAAGCCGGTATTCGGCGCGCGAGGTGAACATACGGTAGGGCTCGCTGGTGCCGAGGGTGGTGAGGTCGTCGACCATCACCCCGAGATAACCTTCAGCGCGGTCAAAGGTGACAGGCGCAACTTGGCCGACTTTGCGCGCGGCATTGAGGCCTGCGATCAAGCCTTGCGCCGCCGCCTCCTCATATCCCGTCGTGCCATTGATCTGACCGGCGAAGTAAAGCCCGGAAACCTTGCGAGTTTCGAGCGTAGCCGAAAGTTCGCGCGGATCGACATAGTCGTATTCGATGGCGTAGCCAGCTTGCAGCATGACCGCTTTTTCAAGGCCGGCGATGGTCTTGAGGAGGGCGAGCTGCACATCCTCGGGCAGTGAGGTGGAGATCCCGTTCGGATAAACGGTATCATCATCAAGCCCTTCTGGCTCAAGGAAAATTTGGTGCCGCTCACGATCCGAAAACCGCACGACCTTGTCTTCGATCGAGGGGCAATAGCGCGGCCCCGCGCCTTGGATCTGGCCATTGTAGATCGGCGCCCGGCTCTTGTTGGCCAGGATCAAGGCATGACCTTCGGGGCTGGTATAAGTGACCCCGCATTGGACCTGCGGCGTGGTGATCTTGTCGGTCAGGAACGAGAAGGGCCCGGGCGGGTCGTCGCCCGACTGCATCTCCAGGCTCTGCCAGTCAATGGTCCGGCCATCGAGGCGCGGCGGGGTCCCCGTCTTAAGGCGGCCGACGCCAAAGGCCAGGCGCTTCAAGGTTTCCGAAAGCCCAAGCGCCGGGGCTTCACCGATGCGCCCCGCGGGAATTCGGTTTTCTCCCCTATGAATCAAGCCGTTGAGGAAGGTGCCCGTGGTGAGGACGACGGCCCCGGCACGGATTTCGCGGCCATCGCCGGCCACAACCCCCAAAATGCGACAACCTTTTGAATCAATTATCAAATCTTCGATGCCGCCGGCCCGAATCTCGAGATTCGGCTGTGCCGCCAGCAGGTCTTGAACCGCCTTTTTATAGAGTTTGCGGTCGGCTTGGGCCCGGGGACCCCGGACGGCAGGGCCCTTGGACTGGTTCAGCATCCGGAACTGGATGCCGCCGAGGTCCGTCGCGCGGCCCATGATCCCGTCGAGGGCGTCGATTTCACGAACGAGGTGGCCCTTCGCCAATCCGCCGATGGCCGGATTGCACGACATCTGACCGATGGTCTCGACTTTATGAGTCACTAAAAGGGTGCGCGCGCCAAACCGGGCGGCGGCCGCGGCGGCTTCGCAGCCCGCATGACCTCCGCCGACGACAATGACGTCGTATGTCCGGGCCCCAGTGGGATCCATGGATAAGTCCGGGAAAAGCTGTGGATAAAGGTGCGCCCTTATATCGCGGGAGGGCGGAGTCACCCAAAGGGTTTTAGGGGCGCCGCCGCGGCGCCGCCGGTTGGCGATCCCAAAAATATTTTTGGGCCAGACTTACTTTCCGATGCAGAAATCGCGAAAGACGACGTCCAGGATCTCATCCACGTCGACGCGGCCGGTCAGACGGCCCAGCGCCCGGGCGGCGAGTCGCAGGTCCTCGGCCGCCAGCTCGGCGAGCGGCGCCGCCTTGGCCCGGTCGAGGGCATCCCGGCATTCCTCCAGCGCGACTCGGTGACGCGCCCGGGTGAGCGGAGCGCCGGCGCCGGCATCGCTTTCATCGCGCACGCGGGCTTCGAGCGCCGCGAGAAATTCCGCGAGCCCAAATCCGGACTTCACCGAGATGAAGTGCAAGCCTTCGCGCACGTCGAAAGCTTTCGCGCCCTTGATGAGGTCGGCTTTGTTGACCACCGCAAGAGTGCGCGCATCGCGCAAGGCTTCCGTCGCCGCGTCGCGCGCCGGAAATACCGCGCCGTCGAACAGCGCGATCTTGAGATCGGCGTCTTTCGCCCGTTTATGGGCGCGGCGGATGCCTTCATCCTCAATCACATCACTCGCATCGCGCAGGCCCGCGGTGTCGGCGATGGTCACGGCGAAACCGCCGAGATCGAGATGAACCTCGATCACATCGCGCGTCGTGCCGGGGATATCCGAGACGATGGCGGCGTCACGCCGCACCAGCGCATTCAGCAAACTCGACTTGCCGGCATTGGGCGGTCCGATGATCGCCACATGCACGCCGTCGCGGGTTCTTTCACCGCGATGGCCGTCATCGAGATGCGCGGTAATGTCGCGGCGTAAGTCCGCGACTTCGTCCCACATGCGCGCCGCCACGTTCTCGGGCAGATCCTCATCGGGAAAGTCGATCACGGCTTCCAGATGCGCCAGCGCCTGCACGAGCCGGTGGCGCCAGTCGTCGTATAATTCCTTGAGCGCGCCGCCCATCTGCCGCAGCGCCTGGCGCTGCTGGGCGCGCGTTTCCGCGTCGATGAGATCGGCGAGCGCCTCGGCCTGTGTGAGGTCCATCTTGCCGTGCTCGAAGGCGCGGCGGGTGAATTCACCCGCTTCCGCCGGACGGACGCCCTCGATCTTCGAAAGAGCATCGGACAGATGCGCGACCACGGCGCGGCCGCCGTGGATGTGCAACTCGGCGACATCCTCGCCCGTGAAACTCGCAGGCGCGGGAAACCACAGAACAAGACCGTCGTCGATCAACGTACCGGCGGAGTCGCGGAATTTCGCGCGCGTGGCTTTGCGCGCTTCAGGGATGTGGCAGCCGATCGCCGCGAGCGCCGCGCCCGTGTCCGGGCCCGAGACACGCACAACCGCGATGCCCGCGCGCCCCGGAGCGGAGGCCAGCGCGAAAATCGTCTCAGCGATCATTTAGCCGGCCTTATTTGTTGGCCGCGCCCGTGAAGGAATTCCAAAAGGCCTTCTGAAGCTCGGCCATGCCTTCGGATTGCAAGGGAAACAACGTCTTCAACATCTTCTCCGGCTCCATCGCCGCCGCCGCGCTGCTCATGCGGTTCTTCATCTCGTCGAGCATCGCATTCTGAAATGGCGCGACATCCGGCAGCCCCATGAACGAACGCGCTTCTGCCGGCGTGCAGTCGATATTGATGGTGACTTTCATGATGGGATCTCACGGGAAAGAGGATGGAAGTGGCGGGAACGGACGCCTAAGGTAGCGCCCCCAAAGTAAGGCCCTATGTCGCGCCTGTCCATGAACGCTGGCCACAACCGCCTCGGCGAAGAAACAAGCCCCTATCTGCTCCAGCACAAGGACAATCCCGTCCACTGGTGGCCCTGGTCCGACGCGGCTTTTGCGGAAGCGAAGGCGCGGGGCGTGCCGGTCCTTCTCTCCGTCGGGTATTCGGCCTGCCATTGGTGTCATGTGATGGCCCATGAATGTTTCGAGAACGCCGCCATCGCCGCCGAAATGAACCGCAGCTTCGTCAATATAAAGGTGGACCGCGAAGAACGGCCCGACGTCGACGCGATCTATCAGAAAGCCCTCGCGCTGATCGGTGAGCAGGGCGGCTGGCCACTCACCATGTTTGTGTCACCGGACGGGAAGCCCTTTTTTGGCGGCACCTACTTTCCGCCCGCGCCCGCTTACGGCCGGCCGAGCCTCCCGCAAGTCCTAGCGCATGTTGAAAAAGTCTGGCGGGAGCGCAAAGACGAAGTCACCGCCCAGGGCGAGGAACTCACCCAATCCATCGGCGCGGCGCATCCGGAACGGCTGCGCGACGGCCTTTCCTTCGCGCTCCTTGAGGAGGCGGCCGTACGCCTCCTGGATTACGTGGACTTCGCCTCCGGCGGTATGAACGGCGCGCCGAAGTTCCCGATGCCTTTTGTGTTTGAATTCCTATGGCGCGCGTTCATCCGCACGGGAAACAAACGCTTTGAGCAAGCCGTGATCACAACACTTGCGCATCTCTGTGAAGGCGGGATCTACGATCATCTCGCGGGCGGCTTCGCGCGCTATTCCACGGATAGCGCCTGGCTCGTCCCGCATTTCGAGAAGATGCTCTACGACAATGCTCAGCTCATCGATCTGATGACGCTGGTTTGGCAGCACAGCAAAGACCCGTTGCTGGCCGCGCGCGTGCGTGAAACGGTCGGCTGGCTGTCGCGCGACATGATCGGCGAGACCGGCGCCTTCACCGCCGCGGTCGACGCCGACTCCGAGGGCGAAGAAGGCAAGTTCTATATCTGGACCGAGGCGGAGATCGACACCTTGCTCGGCGCCGACTCCGCGCTGTTCAAGAAAGCCTACGGCGTGACGCCCGATGGGAATTGGGAAGGGCACAACATCCTCAATCGCCTGCACCTCATCGGTGGGGCGGTGAACGACGATGCCGCGTTGGCGAACGGCCGCGCGGCGCTTTTGGCGGCGCGGACAAACCGCGTCCCTCCGTCGCGCGACGACAAGATCCTCGCAGATTGGAATGGCCTCACCATCGCCGCCCTCGCACATGCCGGCATGGCGTTCAATGAGTCTTCGTGGACCTCGTTGGCATGCGAGGTCTTTGAAGCCATCCTCCGTACCATGACATGGACGGATGAGACGGGCCGCAAACGTCTCGGTCATTCCTTCTGCCGAGGCCGCTTGCAAACCGCCGCGATGCTCGACGACTACGCCAACATGATCAACGCCGCCCTCGCGCTTCACGCCGCCACGGGCGCGGCGCGCTATCTTGCGCACGCTGAGACCTGGATCGAACTCACCAACGCGCTTTATTGGGATGCCAATGACGGCGGGTACTTTTTTACCGCCGCGGACGCCCACGATCTCGTGCTTCGTACCAAGAGCGCCAACGACAGCGCGGTGCCGTCCGGAAACGGCGGCATGGTGTTCGCCCTGGCCCGCATTTTTTATCTCACCGGCAAACAAGCCTACCGGATTCGCGCGAAGTCCACCGTCGACGCGCTCGAAGTTGAAGCCATGAAAAGCTTTCCGCACGGGGTGACGCTTCTGAACGGCTTTGAACTCCTGGAACGCGCGGTCCAAGTCGTGATCGTTGGGGACAGGCGCGCCGCAGACACGACAGCTTTGCTCGCCGCTCTCGCGGGCGTCTCGGTCCCGAATATGGTGCTCGATGTCGTGCTCCCCGAAACTTTGCTGCCCGATACACATCCGGCACACGGCAAAACAGCTGCAAGCGGCGCCGCGACGGCCTATGTTTGCCGCGGTCCCACCTGTTCGCCGCCACAGACCAGCGTGGCTGGCCTGATCCAGGCTTTGACGTCTTAAAGGTGCCGCATGCCGCAGCTTTCCATGCACTCCCCCATCGGCGACATCACCATCAGCGAGGATGAGGGCAAGATCGTCTCCATCGATTGGGGCTGGGCGCGCGATCAGAAAGCCACACCCTTGTTGAAGAATGCCAAGCGCCAGCTCGAGGAATATTTTGACGGCACGCTGGAGAAGTTCGACCTGCCGCTGCGTATCGAAGGCACGGATTTCCAAAAGCAGGTCTGGCGCGAGATGTGCAAGATCCCCGCCGGCAAGACGCTTACTTACGGCGATATCGCCAAGCGCCTGAAAGTCAGTGCGCAGGCGGTCGGCACCGCGTGTGGCCGTAATCGGTTCCCCGTGATTATTCCCTGCCACCGTGTCGTGGGCGCGAGCGGTCTCGGCGGTTACTCCGGCGCCGGTGGTGTGGAAACAAAAATCGCGCTCCTCGAACTTGAAAAGGCGATGATGCCCCTATGACCAAAGCCATCCTCATTCAAACCTACGGCGGCCCCGACGTCATGCAGATCGCGGATGTCCCTGTCGGTGAGCCTGGTCCCGGCGAAATCCGTATCGCGCAGACCTACGCGGGTGTGAATTACATCGACACCTATCATCGCACGGGCCTCTATAAAGTAGCCCCCAGTGTGACCGGTTTCGGCGATATCGCGCTGATCCCAGGCTCCGAAGGCGCAGGCAAGGTCGCGGCTGTCGGCGGGGGCGTGATCGATCTCAAGGTCGGCGACCGCGTTGCCTATGGTTTTGGTCCCGTCGGCGGTTATGCCGCCGAACGCATCTTCCCGGCCGAGAAGGCCGTGAAGATTCCGGACGGCGTAACGGATGAACAGGCTGCGGCGATGATGCTGCGCGGGCTCACCGTCTGGTACCTCCTTTACGAACTACGTTCCATCAAAGCGGGTGAAACGGTGCTCTGCCACGCGGCGGCGGGCGGAGTCGGCCTCATCCTCGCTCAGTGGGCCAAGCACCTCGGCATCAATGTCATTGGCACCGTCGGCTCGGAGGAAAAGGCGAAACTCGCCCGCGACGCCGGCTGCAAACACGTCATCTTCTATAAAGATGAGAATTGGGTTGCGCAGGTGCGCGAACTCACGGGCGGCAAGGGCGTCTCCGTGGCTTTCGACGGCGTCGGCAAAGATACCTTCATGAAATCCCTCGACTGCCTGATGCCCCGCGGTCTCGCCGTCGCGTTCGGCAACGCATCCGGCCCAGCGCCAGCGGTCGATCCACTTCATCTCGCCGCACGCGGATCCCTCATGATGACACGCCCGCGTCTCGGTGATTTCGTTGCCACGCGCGCCGATCTCCTGCGGGGCTGCGACGCTCTGTTCGCGGTCGTGAAATCCGGCGCCGTGAAGATCGATATTGGCCAGACATTCCCGCTCGCGGATGCCGCCAAGGCCCACATCGCGCTGGAAGCCCGTTTGACCACGGGTTCGACGGTGCTGAAGATCTAAACGGGCTAACGCACAAAGAAAAAGAGCGGACGTTTGAAGCGTCCGCTCTTTTTTGTCTGCTGATCCGCCCGCTTATTTGTTCATGCGGTCGAAGAAATCGCCATTGTTTTTCGAGTCCCGCAGCTTGTCGAGCAGGAACTCCATGCCGTCTTGAACACCCATCGGGTCCAGAATACGGCGCAGGACCCACATCTTCGATAGATCGCCCTGCTTGACCAACAATTCTTCCTTACGCGTACCCGACTTGGTGATGTCAATTGCCGGGAACACACGCTTGTCCGAGAGCTTGCGGTCGAGGACGATTTCCGAATTACCGGTCCCCTTGAACTCTTCGAAGATCACTTCGTCCATACGGCTGCCGGTGTCGATCAGCGCGGTCGCGATGATGGTCAGAGAACCGCCTTCTTCGATATTACGCGCGGCGCCGAAGAAGCGCTTCGGCCGCTGGAGAGCGTTCGCGTCCACGCCGCCCGTAAGCACCTTACCTGACGAAGGGACGACGGTGTTGTAAGCGCGGGCAAGTCGGGTAATTGAATCAAGCAAAATCACAACGTCACGCTTGTGTTCAACCAGGCGCTTGGCCTTCTCGATCACCATCTCGGCGACCTGGACGTGGCGGGACGCCGGTTCGTCGAAAGTCGAGCTTACAACCTCGCCTTTCACGGTACGATCCATGTCGGTGACTTCTTCCGGGCGTTCGTCGATCAAAAGCACGATCAGATAAACTTCCGGGTGATTTGCCGCGATCGCGTTAGCGATGCTCTGCAACATGATGGTCTTGCCGGTTCGCGGCTGAGCGGTGATGAGGGCGCGCTGGCCTTTTCCGAGGGGCGAGACCAGTTCGATCACGCGGCCAGTCAGATCTTTATTCTTCGTGTCCTTCTGCTCGACTTCCATCGACAATTTTTCGTCTGGATAAAGCGGCGTCAGGTTGTCGAAGTTGATCCGGTGGCGGACGTTGTCCGGATCCTCGAAATTGATGGTGTTGACCTTCAGGAGCGCGAAATAACGTTCACCGTCCTTTGGCGCACGGATCTGACCCTCTACCGTATCGCCGGTGCGTAGCCCAAAGCGCCGAACTTGGCTCGGCGACACATAAATATCATCGGGGCCCGGCAGGTAGTTTGCTTCCGGCGAGCGCAGGAAGCCAAAGCCATCCTGCAGGATTTCCAAAACACCGTTGCCGTCGATCGACGTGTCTTTTTCAGCCAGGACTTTCAAAATCCCGAACAGTAGATCCTGGCGACGAAGGTTTGAGGCGTTCTCGATGCCGCATTCCTCAGCGAAGCTGAGGAGTTCTGCGGGGGTTTTGCGCTTCAGTTCCTGAAGATGCATGGGTGCTGAAATATGTATGAGGTGGGAGGGTAAACGGTGGAAAAAATACGGTTAAGAAGGGTCGCCGGAGGGAGGTTTTCAAGAGGCCGGTCGCATAACGCTGGCGGCAAGGTCTTTGATCGAGGCTGATCTCTGACGGGGGCGATTTTGGGAAGACGGGCGAAACGCCCCGTTCTGATGGTGGAAGCGATACCTGAAGCCAGCCCAGCAAGTCAATATTTGAATTTAGGACAAGGCTCCATCATGGAAGAAAACAATCCACCCTTATCCTTAAAAGTTGTTAGGTGAAGGATGAAAGTTGGGCCTGTGAGTCACGAGAATCATAACTGCTCTTTTTCTATCCCGTAATGTGTACACATTTATGACGGGAAGCTTCTTCATGTGGGAATCATGCTGAAAATGGCCACCGCAGAGTTGTAAGGAGCGAAATGTCAAAATCGTGGAAAACGGGTATTGTCACATCGACTTGAGTTCATTCACCTGATTCACAGTTTTCTTCACCATGGCGCGAGGTGTTCGTAAAAGCGCCAATGGATTCATACGCTGTGTGCATGCTTTGATGACACTCGGGACAACCGCCAAGTTATCCCCGAAAAAGATTCTTATCCTACCGCCCTGTGAGTTTTGATTTTCACGATCGTGGAGCCCCTTTCCGGTGACTGACCGCGCTCCCTATAACCTTCATCTCGTATCCGATTCGTCCGGTGAAACGGTGACCAACATCGCCCGGGCCTGCTTGGTGCAGTACGAGAATGTGCAGGTTACCGAGCACTTCTGGTGGCTTGTGCGAACCCCCGGCCAGATGAACCGGGTCATTGAGGGGATCCGCAGCGCCCCGGGTCTGGTGATTTTCACGCTTCTGGATGGAAAAATCCGTCATTTGCTTGAGCAAGCCTGTCGTGATTTTAAAATCCCCTATGTTTCCGCGCTGGACCCAGTCATGAGCGCTCTCTCGCAGTTTTTTGAGCGCCGCGCTGGTACTGAAATCGGGCGGCAGCATGCGTTGGACGATGAGTATTTCCATCGCATCGATGCCATGCACTTCACCGTGGCCCATGACGACGGTCAGTCCATGGTCACGATGCTGGAGGCCGACGTTATCCTGATTGGGGTCTCACGTACGTCAAAGACACCTACCTGCATGTATTTAGCAAACCGTGGTCTTAAGGCCGGCAACATCCCGTTGGTCCCGAATGTCACCCTAGCGCCGGAAGTGTTCACGGCGATAAAACCGCTGATTGTAGGCCTGACCCGGGAACCGAAAAGTCTTTCAGATATCCGTCAGAGCCGCTTGCGCATCATGAACGAAGACCGCAGCGAGGGTTACGCGGATCTTGAGACTGTGCGCGAGGAAATCGCAGAATCCCGCCGTCTGTTCGCCAAACACGGCTGGCCCGTGATCGACGTCACCCGCCGTTCCATCGAAGAAACCGCGGCGACCATCATTCAACTTTATACACAGCGTACATCTCCCACTTCATGACTCGTCCACTCATTCTTGCCTCTGCCAGCAAAAGCCGCGCCAATGTGATGCGTGCGGCCGGCCTTTCGTTTGAACAGATTCCCGCTTATGTCGACGAAGATGCCATCAAGGCCGCGATGAAAGCCGAAGGCGCTACAGCGGCTGATTGCGCGCTGGCGCTCGCGGAGTTCAAAGCCGGGACCATATCGATGCGCTATCCGGAGGCGCTGGTGATCGGCGCCGACCAGATGCTCGATTGCGACGGGGACTGGTTCGACAAGCCCAAGGATATCGACGGCGCACGGAGCCATTTGCTGAAACTACGTGGTAAGACCCATGTGTTACCGACCAGCGTCACGGTCGCACTGCATGGCGCACCGATCTGGCACCATACATCGTTGCCGCGGATGAGCGTGCGGCCATTCTCAGATACGTTCCTGGAGGAGTATGTCGCCGCCGTCGGTGATGCGCTGACATCTTCCGTCGGTGCATATCATCTCGAAGGCCGCGGTGCGCAGATCTTCAGCAAAGTCGAAGGCGACTTCTTCAGCGTACTCGGCTTGCCGTTGCTCGAGCTTTTGGCCTTCCTGCGCGAACACCGGGTGGTGACATCATGACGCCGATCAAAGCTGGCATCATGGGCTGGCCGGTTGATCATTCACGTTCGCCGGCGCTGCATGACTTTTGGCTCAAGACTTACGGCATCGAAGGCAGCTATCTACGTCTTCCGGTACCGCCGGAAAGCCTCGGCGCAGCCATCGGCGAATTACACGAAAAGGGTTTCTCCGGCGTCAATCTCACCGTCCCACACAAGGAAACCGCACTCGCGTTCCTCACGGGCATCACCAACGAAGCGCGTCAAATCGGCGCAGTGAACACCATTTTCTTGACCGCCGACGGCAAGATGCTTGGCACGAACACGGACGCCTACGGGTTCATCACCAACTTGCGCAGCCAAGCGCCAATGTGGAAGCCGGACGCGGGTCCCGCCGTGGTGCTGGGCGCTGGCGGCGCCGCGCGCGCCGTGTGTTTTGCGCTGCAGGACGCCGGTGTGAGCGAAATCCGCGTCGTCAATCGTACCGTCGCCCGCGCGGAGTCTCTCGCGTTGGACATGGGGCCGCGTCGCCTGAAGCCGCGGCCGTGGGAGGAGTTGAAAGATGTACTCAACGATGCGGCGCTGTTGGTCAACACCACCACACTCGGCATGAAGGGCCAACCGCCGCTTGAGATCGATCTCGCGCCGCTGCCACCGACGGCCGTAGTCAACGACATTGTCTACGTGCCGCTTGAAACGCCGCTGCTTGCCGCCGCGCGCGCGCGCAAAAATCCAATCGTCGATGGGCTCGGTATGCTGCTGTATCAGGCCCAACCCGCTTTCGCCGGATGGTTCGGCGTGCGGCCGGAAGTCACTCCGGCTTTAAGGGCTCACGTACTCGCCGCATGACACGCCGCCGGCTTCACCCGCATAAAGTCCGACCACGCCGCTGGCCGTCGCGGGTTGTTGGGTTGACCGGATCCATCGCCATGGGGAAATCCACGGCAACCTCGTTTCTGGCTCAGGCAGGTGTTCCGGTCTTCAGCGCTGACGCGGCTGTGCATGAGTTGCTCGGTCCGCGTGGTATTGGCATCGGTCCTGTCAGCGAACGGTTTCCCGGCGTTACAACGGACAAGGGCGTCGACCGCGCCGCACTCGGCAAGGCGGTGTTTGGCGATCCCAAAGCCTTGTCCGCACTGGAAGCGATCCTTCATCCGATGGTGAAAAACGCCCGTGCGCATTTCTTTCAAACCGCGGCCCTGAAACGCCACGCCACCGTCGCGGTCGAGATCCCGCTTCTTTTTGAGACGCCACAGCACGACGTCTTCGACACGATCCTCGTCGTTTCGGCGCCGTCTTTCCTGCAGCGCCAACGCGCGTTACGCCGTCCCGGCATGACCGAGGAGAAATTGAAGGCGATCCTCGCGCGCCAAATGCCGGACGCGAAAAAGCGCCGTTTGGCCGACGCCGTTATTCCTTCGGGTTTGGGAAAGCGCGAGACCTTGCGCCGCCTGATGCGCGCTCTAAAATCAAGACAGCGTCCGGGCGGAGGAAGTTAAGCGATGCGTGAGATCGTCCTTGATACGGAAACCACGGGGTTCGATCCCTTAAGCGGTCACCGTGTGGTCGAGATCGGCTGCATCGAGCTCCTCAACCACATGCCCACGGGCCGCGAATTCCATCGCTACCTGAATCCCGAGCGCGACATGCCGGCCGAAGCCGAGGCGGTGCACGGTCTGTCGGCGGCGTTTCTGGCCGACAAGCCGTTGTTCTCGTCCCTCGCCGACGAGCTCCTGGATTTCATCGGGGATTCCCCGATCATCGCGCACAATGCCGGCTTTGATATGAATTTCATCAATGCCGAGCTCCGTCGCATCGGCCGCGGCCCTTTGCCCGCCGAGCGCGCCATCGATACGGTGATTCTCGCCCGCCGGAAATTCCCCGGCGCCCAGGCGAGTCTCGACGCCCTCTGCCGGCGTTTTCAAATCGATCTGTCCGAGCGCGGAAAACACGGTGCGCTGCTCGACGCCAAGCTCCTAGCGCGGGTCTATCTGGAACTTATCGGCGGCCGTGAGCCGGGCCTGGCGCTCGCTGCGTCGGAAACCGTCGTGGCGGCGGTCGAGGAAAAGATCGAGCGGACGGCGCGGGACCCGCGGCCCCATGTGGCAAGTGCCGAGGAGCTCGCCGCGCACGCGGCGTTCGTCGCGAAGCTGAAAAACCCGATCTGGTTGAAGACCGCGGCCGAGACCGCGGCCTGATATCCTAGTGTACGGCCGGCTGTGGTTGCGGCTGGCTTTGGCCCGGAACGCCGAACTTCTGGCGATAGAGAAGTCCGAAATCGACCAGCTGAAGCTGCAGCGGCGGGAAGCCGCCGTGACCGGTGGCGTCCGAGACGATCTGGCGGGCGAACGGGAAAATCTGGCGCGGCACTTCGATCATGAGCAAAGGATGGATGTGCTCTTCCGGCACGATCGCTTTGTTCACTTCCACGGCGGCGCAATAGACCAGCTCGCAGATAAAGGCCTTGCGGTCGCCAACAGTGGCTTCGAGGTGGATCGTCAGCGACACTTCATAGGCGGTGTCGCTCACGGGACGGGCAACGACGTCAATGCTGATAGGGATTTCCGGCGCCTGCGTCTGCAGGATGGCGTAAATCTCCGGCGCGCCCGGGACTTCGAACGACAGGTCCTTGATGTACTGACCGGCAATGCGGATCGGGGCGAACGGCGGCGCTTGGTCTTCGCTGGGCGCGGATTCCGGGGGCAGGTCGCTCGTCTCGCTCATGGTCGTCTCCGTTGGGGCGCACGAATTGCGCGCGAGGCGGGCACGTAACATGCTTCCACCGCCCGTACAAGAAGCCCTTACAAGTACTTGTATGGATGTGATGTGTTACCCGGAATACGGTTCAAGCGCTGTCTAAATCGGCCCCTTCGCTTGCCCTTTGGGATGCGAGGGCCTATTTTTAATATATGGCCGACGTCCCGACTTCGGCCTTCTAAGAGCCGCGAGATATTCCTTTGGGGGCTCCCTCCAACCAAGCGACGGCGAGACAATGGAAGGCTTTCAGTTTATCGACATCATAATCCTCGCAATGGTCGCGGGGTTCATCGTGCTGCGGCTGCGGAGTGTCCTTGGACGCCGGACCGGCCATGAGCCGACCCGCGACGCCCGGCCCGAAGAAGGCTACGCGCGTGGAACCGCCAACGCTCCCGATAACATTGTGACGATCCCGGGGGCCGCCCAACGCCGCTCGCGTGAAAACGCGCTCGATATCGAACCGGCCTACCAGGGCACGCCCATGGAAGCCGGCCTTGTACAGATCAAGATGGCCGACCCCAGCTTCAGCGTCAGCCGTTTCGGTGAAGGCGCGGCGAAGGCTTTCGAGTTGATCGTGAACGCCTATGCGCAGGGCGACACCGATACCCTGAAGCCGCTGCTGAGCCCCGAAGTCTACGGTCAGTTCGCGAACGCGATCCAGGATCGCGAAACCCGCGGCGAGACCATGGAGACCGAACTCGTCGTCTTGAAGCCGCCCAAGGTGGAAGCGATCTCCGTCGAAGACATGCGTGCGTCGATCGATGTCCGCTTCCAAAGCGAGCAGGTCAACGTGATCAAGAATAGCGCGGGTGAAATCATTGACGGCGATCGCGAGCATGTCGACAGCGTCACCGACGTGTGGACCTTCGCGCGCGATCTTTCCAGCCGCGACCCGAATTGGGTCTTGGTTGCCACCCGCAGCGTTGAGTAACCCTCTCCCAGTTTCTGTCGAAGTCTCGTGGCTGAACCGGACGCACCACCTTCACGCCCGCGCTCAACTGTCGCTCTTGTAGCGGCGCTCTTCGTCGGCGCCGTCATTGGCGCGGCCGCGGCGATCAGCTTCATGCGTCAGCATCAGCCCGTTCAGGAAACGCGTGAGGAGCAGCCGCCTGCGGCGACGGCGGCAAAGCCGGACACCAGTGTCACCTACACCTCTGTCGGTCTCGACAGCCTGCCGGGGTGGCAGGAAGAATCCATCGCCCAGGCTCTGCCCGCACTGCATCGCTCATGTGAACGCATCAAGACCCTTGCCCCCGACCGCGTGATCGGCACCGGCAACATTGCGCGGCCCGCATCCGCTTGGCACAGCGCCTGCGATGCCATTTTGCGTGTGAACGGGGGCGACGCCGCGCTGCGTGCGGTTCTGTCCGATATGTTCGTCGGCTACCGCGTGGCCTCCGGCTCCGGTGAAGCCGCGAACGATCACGGTCTCTTCACCGGCTATTACGAAGCGGACCTGCACGGATCGCTCGAACAGGGGGGCATATATCAGTATCCGATCTACGCGTTGCCGCGCGATCTGGTCACTGTCGACGTGCGCGACTTCGCCGCTGGCGCGAACCTTCCGAGCGGCGCACCGTCCAATATCGTCGGGCGCGTGATCGACAGTGGCCGTGGGATGCGCATGACGCCTTATTACACGCGCGCTGAAATCGACGGCGCGCGCGCGATCGCAAGCTCCGCCGACGTTCTGGTGTGGGCCGATGATCCCGTGATGGTTCATGTGTTGCATGTGCAGGGCTCGGGCCGCGTGACCTTGCCCGACGGCTCGGTCATGCGCATCGGCTTTGCCGGATCCAACGGCCGCCAATTCAAGGGCATTGGCTCCATCCTTCTCGAAGCCGGCGCGCTCAAACCCGGGGGCGCGTCCATGATCGCGGTGCGTGAGTGGCTGCGCGCGCATCCCGATGACGCCGCCAAGTACATGAATCTCAACACGCGCTATATCTTCTTCCGCAAACTGAATGCGGTTGAGGCCGAGGACGGCCCCGTGGGTGCATCGAGCGTCTCGTTGACCCCAGGACGCTCCATAGCCGTCGATCCCCGATTCATTCCGCTGGGCGCGCCCGTGTGGCTCGACACCAAGGACCCCGACGACCTCCCCCTTCAACGTCTAGTGGTAGCCCAGGATACCGGCGCGGCGATTACAGGCCCGGTGCGCGGCGATTTCTTCTGGGGCCATGGAGAAGACGCCTTTATGAAAGCGGCGCGCATGAAAAGCAGCGGCACGTATGTGGTGTTTGTGCCGAAAGCCCCGGAATCCCTGTCCTCGCCCGTTCCACCGCCGATCGAGCCAGTTGAAGACGCAGGCGCGTCAGCACCCCCGCAGCCCTAATAGGCCTTCTGGCGTCCTTCGTTCAGACTCGGTAAACAATCCTCTGTTACCGTTATTGATTGTAGGGGATTTGAAGGCCCTCGGCGTTATACGAGCTGAGGAAGCAAGGGCCTCGATAAACCGGGCCCGGAGTGAAGATGAATACCGCGCCGAAACAGCCTACGCATGAGAAGAAGCGCGACCGCGCGCTTTACGCGCGTCTGGTAGAATCCTACCAGGCCGACCGCGTCGGTATTTTCGTCGACTTCGACCGCCTGAACACACCCCGCTCGCCGCTCTGGAGCCCGTGGGAAAACGTCGCCCCGCTGCTCATGGTGTTCGTCGCTGCGCTGACGTTGATGTTCACCGTCGATCTCATCCTCGGCACGGCCGTGATGGTGCTCGGTGTGTTCTTCTATCTGTTCATCGTACGGCCTTGGATCGCCCAGCGAGTCTACCGCCGTGCGATCGCGGCGGCCACCGAGAACCTGCACAACTGGAACCTTCTCTGGAAGCTGGGCGGCCTGGTGCTCACCCTCAACTTCATGAACAAGACGCGCTGCGTTTCGCCGGACGGGGATTGGCGCGCGTTCGTCACGCGTTATCTTCCGGAAATGGAACTCGACGGCGTCGAGGCCTATCACGCCTTCAACCGCATGGCCCGTGGCGAAGAGGCGGACGATGCCGCCAACAAGGGGCCGGGCAAAGGTAATATCGGCCGGAGCCAAAATGACCGCGGCGAAGATCCCCGTCTTCAAGACGTTCATATGTAATCGCTGCCTCGCGTAATGTGCGGCGCGGCCCTACATTCCCCCCATGAAAGACAGCGAGCTCTGGCGTTATGTGACGCGGAACGTCACGCCGTACCGTCCGCAGCGTCATCCGACGCCGGAACCGGCGGCGACGTCGCGCGAGGAGATGCGTGCGGCGCCAAAGGCGGAGCCAGACTATTTCGCGCCCTCACCGCCGCCAGCCAAGCGCGCGCCCGCGCCCCTGAAACTTGGCGCCGTCGCGGCCATGGACAAACGCACGGGCCAGCGCTTCAAGCGCGGCGACATGACTGTAGATGGGCGCATCGATTTGCACGGCATGACGGTCGAACAGGCCCACGGCGCGCTGACCGGTTTTATCCGCCGCTCCCATGCGCGCGGCGCGCGCTGCGTCGTCGTGGTCACCGGCAAGGGTGAGCGCGGCGGCGGCAAAATCCGTCGCGAAACGCCGGAATGGCTGAACCGCCCCGATCTACGCCCCTTGATCCTCGCGGTCACGGAAGCGCGTCCGCAGCACGGCGGCGCCGGTGCGCTCTATGTTTTATTGAAACGGACTAGAGAATAAAGCGCGAGAGATCGCCCTTTTTGGCAAGCGCGCCCACCTGCGACTGCACATAGGCCGCCGTCACGGTGAAGGTCTCGCCGGAACGGTCGGTCGCCGTAAAGCTGATCTCTTCCAGAAGCTTTTCCAACACCGTGTGCAGGCGCCGCGCACCGATGTTCTCGACGCTGGTGTTGATCTCGGCGGCCAGGTCCGCGATGGCGGCGATCGCCTCCTCGCCGAACTCCAGCGTCACGTTTTCCGTACCCAGCAGCGCCTTGTACTGCTTGATCAAGCTTGCTTCGGTTTCCGTGAGGATGCGGATGAAGTCGTCGCGGGTCAGCGCCTTCAGCTCGACACGGATCGGAAGGCGCCCCTGCAGTTCGGGCAAAAGGTCCGAAGGCTTGGCGAGATGGAACGCGCCAGAGGCGATGAAAAGGATGTGGTCCGTCTTCACCGGGCCATGTTTCGTGTTCACCGTGGTGCCTTCGATCAACGGCAGCAAATCGCGCTGCACGCCCTCGCGACTCACGTCCGCGCCGCGCGCGTCCTCGCGTCCGGTGATCTTGTCGATTTCATCCAGGAACACGATCCCGTCGTTCTCGACAGACGAGATCGCTTCGCGAATCAGGTTCTCCTGGTTCAAGAGTTTGTCGGATTCCTCGCGCATCAGGACTTCGTAGGACTGGCTGACGGTCATTTTGCGCGGGCGCATGCGGCTGCCCATCATACCGCCCAAGACCTCGCTCAAATTCATCATGCCCATTTGCGCACCCGGCATGCCGGGAATATCGATGGTGGGCATCGACGCCGTGGCGGCTTCCTGCACATTCACTTCAATTTCGCGGTCGTTCAGTTCGCCTTCGCGCAGCATCTTCCTGAATTTCTGGCGGGTTTCCGGGCTCGCGTTATCGCCCACCAGCGCATTGAGCACGCGTTCCTCGGCGGCGAGCTCCGCTTTTGCAGTGACTTCTTTGCGTTGTTTTTCACGCGTCATGGTCAGCGCGATCTCGGTCAGGTCGCGCACGATGCTTTCCACATCGCGGCCGACGTAGCCGACTTCGGTGAATTTGGTCGCCTCGACCTTCAGGAACGGCGCGTTTGCCAATTTGGCAAGCCGGCGCGCGATCTCGGTTTTCCCGACGCCCGTTGGTCCGACCATCAGGATATTTTTGGGTAGCACTTCCTCGCGCAGCCCCTCCGGCAATTGCTGACGGCGCCAGCGGTTGCGCAAGGCAACGGCCACGGCTTTCTTGGCTTCGGCCTGGCCGATGATGAAGCGATCAAGCTCGGACACAATCTCGCGCGGCGAAAAAGAACTCATAGCGTTTCGACGACCAGTTCGTTGTTGGTGTAGATGCAGATGTCGGCGGCGATCTTCATCGCCTTGCGTGCAATGGCCTCGGCGTCCATGTCGGGCCGGTCGGCGAGCGCGCGCGCCGCCGCAAGGGCAAAGGCGCCGCCCGAACCGATGCCGATCAGACCGTCTTCCGGCTCCAGCACGTCGCCTGTTCCAGACAGGATAAGCGACACGTCCTTGTCTGCCACGGCCATCATCGCCTCCAGACGGCGCAGGTAACGGTCTGTGCGCCAGTCCTTGGCAAGCTCAACGCAGGCGCGCATCAATTGGCCCGGATGTTTCTCAAGCTTGGCTTCAAGACGCTCGAACAGTGTAAAGGCGTCGGCGGTCGCGCCGGCGAATCCGGCGATGACTTTCCCGTCCGAGAGACGGCGTACCTTGCGCGCGTTGGATTTCAGAACCTGATTGCCCAGCGTGACCTGGCCGTCGCCGGCCACGACGATCTTGCCGTTCTTTCGAACGGCTAGAATGGTGGTGCCATACCAAGTCGCGGGATCGTGGTGAGTCATCGGGCAATCCGGAAAATGCGGGAAGGAGGTCAGAGGATGGGGTGAGTCACACTCTGATTCAAGACTTGAGGTTCAAGACTTCAGCGTGAGGACCACAGGCACATGATCGGATGGCGGCGTCCAGTGCCGCACATCGAGCAACACATCGACATTTTCGATGCGGTCTTTGAGCGCCGGCGTGATCCATATGTGATCCAGGCGCCGGCCCTTGTTTGTCGTTTGCCAGTCGGCGGCCCGGTAACTCCACCAGGTGAAGACGGGATTTTCCGCCGGATGCACTTCGCGCAGCGCATCGATAAAATAAAGCGCGCGCTTCATCCGCTCCAAGGCGGCGATCTCGATCGGCGTGTGTGTAACGATCCGTGACATGCGCGAATGATTCCACACATCGCTGGGAAGCGGCGCGATATTGAAATCGCCTGCTACAACCGCCGCATCGGAGAGTCCGTGATGCCCCGCGAAAAAGTCGGCGATCGCATCCACGAATTTGAGCTTGTAATCGAACTTCGGATTGAGCTCCCGGTCCGGGATGTCGCCGCCTGCCGGGACATACAGGCTGTGCACTTTGACCGCGCGATTACCCTCGCCCACCACCGCGCTCACATGGCGGGCTTCGTCGCGTCCGCAGTGGCGGTGCAGATCGATATTGGACAGCGGTAGTTTCGAAAGGATCGCGACGCCGTTGTAGGCCTTCTGTCCGGCATAGGCCTGGTGGACGTACCCGAGGTCCTCGATCTCTTTCCTTGGAAACAGGGCATCCGCGCATTTGGTTTCCTGCAGGCAGATCACATCGGGTGCGGCCAGATCGACAAGGCGGTCGAGCTGCGCCAAACGCTTGCGGATCGAGTTGATGTTCCAGGTGGCGATAATCACCCGCGCGCTCCCGAAAAGTGTCGCGCGAAGGCGCGCGGCTTAAAAAGGCCGGCCTTCGCCGGCGCGGTTTTCGGATAAGAGCGCGCGTAAATCAAAAAGAAATGGCGCCCGATGTGGGGGGACACCGGGCGCCTTTGCGTCTGCCGAACGGTAGGGGGACCGTTTTTTCGGCCCGGCGGGGACCTTTGCGATGCCCGCCGTATAGAGGTGATATATGTCGCGTTTTCCAAAATGCAAATTGACCGCCTGGAATGGCCGCCATGCAAAAGCGCATATGAGTTATCGAGCAGAATCAGGCCTTTATGGAATTAACGACCATGAACGGCACGTCATGTTGGTTAAGGCTCACGCAGGTGTGAAAAGCGTGGGGCTGCGACTCTAGTTTCTATTTCAGGCCGTCGGCGAGGAGCCGCATTTTTAAGACGCGCGGCGCGGCCGCTAAGCCTAAGTGGAACTAGTCTTTATTCCGCGCCGCTCTGGCATCGTAACGAAACAGCGCCTTATCGAGCGCGACGTCTTTCTGCGCGTTTTCCAGCGTTACAATAACCTCTTTGTTTTGGGCATCCACGACGCGCCACTGACGCAGCTCGAAGGGGCCTTCGCTGAACACCATGGTGAGTTTTCCAGCGGCCGGATCCTTCGCCATGGCGGCGGTGATCTCCAGCGTGCCGGCACCCTTCTTGACGTCGAGGAGCTTCACGGTCGGATCGTTGAAGGACAGATTCTCCTTCAAGAGCAGACCCGCCGGCGTTTCATCGAGGTCGAGGTGACTGGCGTCGTTCATCTGCGTGTCGACGTAGATAAGGAACTTGCCGTCGGCCACCATCAGCATCGGCGTGGGTTTGTCGTACACAAGGCGCATGCGCCCGGGCCGCGAGATGTAGAGGTCGCCCGTATAATTACCGCCGTCCGGGTTCACCTGGACGAAGCGCGATTTCAAGGTGGTGATACCGTTGAGATAGGCTTCGGCTTTCTTAAGCGCTTCCGCGTCGGCGGAATAAGCGGGCGCCGTGAAGCCCAGCGCGGTAATCAACAGGATGAAAACTCGAAGCAATTTCGCCATAGCGTCCTCAATTCTGAGCGTCTCGCTCAACATGGGGGGACACTATGGCGGCTCTAGGGCTGAGTCCACCTGACGGCGAACTTTTTTGTGTCTGTAGCTACATATCCTGCGGTTCCGGCAGCAGAATCTCACGCTTTCCAACATGGTTGGCCTTGGAAATCATGCCCTGCTTTTCCATGTCCTCGATGATCTTGGCGGCGCGGTTGTAGCCGATCTGCAGGTGGCGCTGGATGAAGCTGGTCGAGGCTTTGCGTTCGCGAGCCACGATGGCCACGGCCTGATCGAACAGACCGTCGCCGGTCGAGGTGTTGCCGCCCGCCATGCCCGAGAAGCCCGGCACGTCCTCGAGATCGTCCTCTTCCGTCACGGCTTCCACGTAATCCGGCACGGCCTGGGCGCGCAGATGCGCTGTGACTTCCTCGACTTCCTTGTCGCTCACGAACGGGCCGTGCACGCGGGTAATACGTCCCCCGGCGGCCATGTACAGCATGTCCCCCTGACCCAGGAGCTGCTCGGCACCTTGTTCGCCCAAGATGGTCCGGCTGTCGATCTTCGAGGTGACCTGGAAACTGATGCGCGTCGGGAAGTTCGCTTTGATGGTCCCGGTGATGACGTCCACCGACGGACGTTGCGTGGCCATGATCACATGGATGCCTGCGGCACGCGCCATCTGCGCCAGGCGCTGCACGGCGGCTTCGACGTCTTTGCCCGCGACCAGCATCAGGTCCGCCATTTCGTCGATGATCACGACGATGTACGGCAGCGGGCTCATGTCGAGCGCTTGTTCTTCGTAGATCGGCTTGCCGGTCCCTGGGTCGAAGCCGGTCTGCACGGTGCGCGTCAGGGTCTTGCCGGCCTTTACCGCTTCGGCGAGGCGCTGGTTGTAACCCGACACATTGCGCACCGAGAGCTGCGACATGGCGCGGTAACGGTTCTCCATCTCGCGCACGACCCACTTCAAGGCCATTACCGCCTTGCCCGGCTCGGTGACGACCGGCGCAAGCAGGTGCGGGATGCCGTCGTACACCGACAATTCCAGCATCTTCGGATCGATCATGATCAGACGCACGTCTTTCGGCGTGTTCCGGTACAGCAGCGACATGATCATGGTGTTGATGGCCACCGACTTACCTGATCCTGTCGTACCGGCGACAAGCAGATGCGGCATGCGCGCGAGATCGGCGAACACCGGCGCACCGCCGATGTCCTTGCCCAGCGCGAGCACGAGTTTGGTTTCACTGCGCTCGAACTCTTCCGTTGCGAGTTGTTCGCGGAGCAGCACGGTCTCGCGGTTGGCGTTTGGGAGTTCGATGCCGATCACGCTGCGGCCCGGCACAACGGCGATACGCACGGCGACCGCGCTCATGGAGCGCGCGATATCGTCGGCCAGCGAGACAACGCGCGAGGTCTTGGTGCCCGGTGCGGGTTCGAGTTCGTACAAAGTCACCACCGGACCGGGGCGCACTTTGACGATCTGGCCCTTGATGCCGAAATCGTCGAGCACGGATTCCAGCATGCGCGCGTTGGCTTCCAGGGCTTCCTTGCTCACCACGTTCTGCACGCGCGTGGATGGCGGGGTCAGTATATCGAGACTCGGAAGGTCGAAGTCCTTCTTGCTCTTGGGCAGAAGATCGCCCTGGCGCGCGGCCATCTCACGCTTGGAGGGCTTCGCGGGCTTCGGGCGCGTTTCGACGACCGAGGCTTCCCGGGTGCGCGGCGTTTCTTCCGCTTCGTCTTCGTCCTCATCGAGGATCGCACGCGCCTGCGCCGGCGCTTCGATCTCCTCGTCTTCGCCCTCATCGGCCGTCTGCACGGCGACGGGCTCGACGCGCTCACGCTTGGCTTTCACGGGCTTTTCGATCTTTTCCGCCGGTTCCGCTTTCGGCAGGCGGTCGATCACCCACATCGGCGCGCGCGCCAGCACAACGGCGGCGGTGGTCAGACCCTTGGCGGCGGCGATACAGGCCGCACCGGCCACGGCAAAGCGCACGGTCATGGACCACAGCAAGAGGCCCGCTCCCGCGGCGGCGGCGGCGAGGCCGACGACCAGACCTAGCGTGATGGCGACAGCCGGCGCGCCATACGCGGTCAAAGCCTTCAGCAGTACGTCGCCGGCGGCGCCGCCAAGACCCGCGGCGATGGGCCAACCGCCGAAGGCCGGAACGATCTCGAAACCGATGGCGAGAAGCAGTGACGCGGTGATCATCGCGACCGTGCGCAGCCACAACCAACCGACCGTCTCGCCCCTCATCAGGCGTACGCCCCATGCGGCGACGGCAAAGATGATGGCCAGCGCGCCGAGACCCACGGTTTGCAGCAACGCATCAGACATAATTGCGCCTGTCAGGCCGAGCGCGTTCTGCGGCGTAAGGTTCGTCGCGGTATTCAGCGAGGGATCGTCGGGTGAGTAGCTGATAAGCGCGAGCAGCATGAGCACACACAACATCACCACGGAGAGGCCCGCGGCGAACAGCGCCGCGCGCTTCAGCATCGCGGCCCAGGCGGGCGGCAGGAACGGCGTGTTCTGGCTACGGACGGCGGCGGTCATGGCATGTCCTCGTGGTGACTATTCTGTTCACACGGTTTCAAGAATCGGGATCATTCGGGCGAGCGCATCGGCGACTTTGGCGCGCTCATGCACCAGGGCGACGCGGATGTAAGCCTGCCCGGGGTTCGTGCCCCCCGTCGCGCGGGCGAGATACGCGCCCGGCAGAACTTTGATACCGCCCTTCTCCCACAGCGCGCGGGCGGCGGCTTCGCCGTCCTTCACATCCAGCCACAGGAAAAATCCCCCGGCAGGGCGATAGAAACCAAAACGGTTGCCGAAGATGCGTTCGGCGTCGTCGTTCTTGGCGCGGTAAAGCGCGCGATTCTCGATCACATGCGTTTCGTCGCTCCACAACGCGGTCGCTGCCGCCATCACGGGCAGAGGCTGCACCGCGCCGCCGTGGGCGCGCAGTTTCGACAGCTTGGCGATGAGATCGGGATCGCCCGCGACAAAACCGGCGCGCAGGCCGGGCACGCTGGAGCGCTTCGATAGCGAATTGAAGACCAGCACATTGTTGAGTCCTTCGCCGAGCTCGGCGCAGGCTTGCAAGGCGCCGGCGGGCGGTGCGTCGTCGTAGATCTCCGAGTAACATTCGTCGCAGGCGAGGACGAAGTCGTGTTTGCGTGCGAGCGTGATGGCCGTCTTCAACTGCGCCAGTGTGGCGATGGTGCCTTGCGGGTTCGATGGCGTGCACAAGTAAGCCATGGCCGTGCGCTCAAGGTCTTCGCGCGCGACCGCTTCGTAGTTGGGCTGGAAATCGGTCTCGCGCGTCGCGGCCACGAACACGGGCTCGGCGCCGTTCATCACCGCCGCGCCGAAATACACCTGGTAGAACGGGTTCGGCATCAGGACGGCGGAGGTGCGGCCGTTCTTGGTGGCGGGTACACAAAGCTGCGCGGCCATGAACAGGCCTTCGCGGCTTCCCGCCAGCGGAAGAATGTGTTTTTCCGAATCGATATATCCGGCCGGAAGGTTGAAGCGCTGGGTGCACCAGGCCGCGACCGCGGTTCGATACGCGGGGGTCCCGGCGTTCGGGGGGTACTTGCCCCAGTCCCCTTGCGCCTTGGCCAGCGCGGCATGCAGCAAAGCGGGGGGCGTGTGTTGTGGCTCGCCGATGGACATGATGGTTTGGTCCGCCCCCTTGTCAGACGAAGGCGGGTTTAGCCCGGCCAGAAGGGCAGCCAGGCGCTGGAACGGATACTCCGTCAGGCCATCCAAACGCGCGTTGTACATCGACTTCCGCCGGGACTCAGGAAACGAGGCTTATCCTCACCCGGCAGGGTATACAAAGCGTAAATAAAAGGCAAAAAGCTTCGTAATTTCAGGAGTATCAGAGGCTATCCTCAGATCTTTCTTGAGGGGCGAAAAAAGCCTCTTAGATTACAAATTATATATTTATTTCAATTAGTTAAAAGACTTAATCAATGTTAAAAACGAGCCTCACGGGCTAACCTACACCAGAAGCTCCCGCAGTACGGCATTCAGCGCCATACGGCCCGGCGCGGTGGCTTTTAAGATCTCCGGGCCGTCCTCCAGGAAGCCGCCCTCAACCAGCCGGGTGATGGAACCGGGGTTGGCCAAGTCTTCCACCGTCCGCCCGGCGAGCCGGGTGAACCGGGCCTTATCCACCCCTTCCGCGATCCGAAGTCCCATCATCAACAGCTCCCGCGCCCGGTCTTCGGCGGCGATCGTGCTTTCTTCCTGGGTGCCCTGACCCGCGGTCTCGACCTTTTTGAGCCACAAGGCCGGCGCCTTGATCTGGCGGGTCGCCACGGCGCCGCCGTTTAGGGTCAGGCGGCCGTGGGCGCCGGGCCCGACCCCCACATAATCCCCGCCGCGCCAGTAGGTGAGATTGTGCCGGCAGGTCGATCCATCCGCGGCATGGTTGGAAATCTCGTAAGCCGGAAAACCCGATTCGGCGCACAGCACTTGTGTGTCTTCGAACATCGTCGCCGCGTCGTCTTCGTTCGGCAGCGCGAATTCACCGCGTTCATGAGCGTCGAACATCGCCGTGCCCGGCTCCATGGTCAGCTGATAGAGCGAGAGGTGCGTGATACCGTTGTGTTTGACCTCGCGCAGCGCTTCGCCGAGCTCACGGCGCCACGCCTCGGGTGTCTGTGTGGGGCGCGCGTAGATCAGATCGAAGGACACGCGCGGGAAGATCTTCGCCGCCGTGCGCCACGCGCGGCGCGCTTCTGCAACGCCATGGCGGCGCCCCAGGAATTTGAGATCGGCATCGTTCAGCGCCTGCACGCCCATCGACAGGCGGTTCACACCGGCATCTCGGATAGCATTGAAGCGGTCCGCGTCCACGGTGCCGGGGTTCGCTTCCAGCGTGATCTCAAGGTCGTTGGCGGTGCGCCAGCTTTTCCGCGCGGCTTCGATGATCGCGGCGGTGGTCGCGGGGTCCATCAGCGATGGCGTGCCGCCGCCAAAGAAAACGCTGGTCAGGATTTTATCGGGCGTGCGGCCCGCGAAATGGGCGAGCTCGGTAAGCAGGCCCTGCTTCCACGCCCCTTGATCGATGCTCTGTGCGACGTGGCTGTTGAAGTCGCAATAGGGGCATTTGGAAATGCAGAACGGCCAATGGACATAAAGGCCGAAGCCTTCGTTGCCCTGCATGTTCAACTGAAACTCGCCGCGACAAGCTTACGGAACGCGTCCGCGCGGTGGCTCATCTCATGTTTCTTGGCCGGGTCCATTTCGCCGAAGGTGATGTCAAAGCCGTCCGGAATGAAGATGGGATCGTAGCCGAAGCCATGGGGTCCACGCGGAGGGAACGTCAGTGTGCCTTCGACTTTTCCTTCGACCGTCTCGCAATGACCATCCGGCCACGCCAGCGTCAAAGCGCAGATAAACCGGGCAGTTTTGATAGGGCTGCCGCCCATGTTGGTCTGGATCTTGCGCATGGCGAGATCGAAATCCTTCTGCGGCCCGGCCCAGCGCGCCGAATAAATCCCCGGCGCGCCGTTCAAGGCGTCGACCGCGAGACCTGAATCGTCCGACAGCGCGATCATTTGCGCGCCCATCGCCGCGGCAAGCGCTTTCAGCTCGGCATTGGCGACGAATGAGAGACCGGTTTCTTCCGGCTCGGGCAGGCCGAGTTCGCCGGCGGAGATGACGTCGGCATTGAACGGCGCCAGCAGCTCACGGATCTCGCGCAGCTTGCCTTGGTTATGGCTCGCGAGGACGAGTTTTCCGCCAGGGAAGCGCCGCGGCATCTTCTAGAGCCCGATCTTCGCCAGCGCCGCGCGCTGCAGCACGACGAGTTCGCCGATGCCCTTCTTCGCGAGATCCAGCAACGCGTGGAATTCAGCTTCGGTGAACGGATGATCTTCCGCCGTGCCCTGCACTTCGACGATACCGCCCGACGCGGTCAGTACGAAGTTGGCGTCCGCTTGCGCTTTGGAATCCTCGGCGTAATCGAGATCGAGCACCGGTGTGCCGTTGTAGAGACCCGCGCTGATGGCCGCGACCGGCTCTTTCAAGGGGATGCGGCTGATGGCGCCCAGCTTCTTCATGGTGCCGAAGGCCTGATGCAGCGCGACGTAGGCGCCGGTGACGCTGGCGGTGCGTGTGCCGCCGTCGGCTTGAATGACGTCGCAGTCGAGGCGGATCTGAATCTCGCCGAAGGCGCGCAGTTCAGTCACGGCGCGCAGCGCGCGGCCGATCAGGCGCTGAATCTCCTGCGTGCGGCCCGACTGGCCGCCTTTGGCCGCTTCGCGCGCGGTGCGGGTGTTGGTCGCGCGCGGCAGCATGCCGTATTCGGCCGTCACCCAGCCCTTGCCGCCGCCCTTCAGCCAGGGCGGCACTTGTTCTTCGATCGTGGCGGTGCACAGGACGTGCGTATCGCCGAATTTCACCAAACACGAACCTTCCGCGTGTTTGTTGACCCCCAACTCAAGGGACACGGGACGCAGGGCATCGGCGGGGCGTCCCGAGGGACGGCGGAATTCGGTCATGGTCGGCTCCAAAATGTGGGCGTCCGTCTACACCCTCGGGCGATGTGGGTAAAGCCATGGGAATCCGGGAGGAATCCGTTCCTGCAGGTTCAAAATCGCAAAGAAAATCAACGGTAGAGCGCATTGACGCTCCTCCGGGGCCGTCTTACATACCGGCCAGCCTTTCCTAGGTTTTGGAGTCCATGCTTCAGCCCGACGGCCACAGCGTAGTCGCACTGAACGAACGTTCGCGGGAGATCTTCCGCCACGTCGTGGACGCCTATGTCGAGACGGGCGAGCCGGTGGGCTCACGCACCATTGCGCGCAAACTCGGCGGATCGCTCTCGCCGGCCACAATCCGCAACGTCATGGCCGACCTCGAATATGCCGGGCTGCTCTACGCGCCCCACACCTCGGCGGGCCGTCTTCCGACGGATGCCGGACTTCGCATGTTCGTCAGCGGCCTTCTCCAAGTCGGGGGCCTGGACGCGACGGAACGCAGCACCATCGACGCGCACTGCCACGCCGCTCGCCGCTCGCCGGAAGAAGTGTTGGGTCAGGCGACGGGCGCGCTCGCCGGTCTCGCGCGCTGCGCCGGTCTCGTGCTCGCGCCGAAGCTGGAAGCGCCACTCAAACACATCGAATTCGTGAACCTCAAGCCGGGCCGCGCGCTAGTGGTCATGGTTGACGAAAGCGGCAATGTCGAGAACCGCGTGTTCGAGGTGCCGAAAGACTTGCGCGCCTCGGCGCTCGTAGAGGCCGGCAACTTCCTCGCCGCGCGTCTCGCAGGCAAGACGATCGCTGAAGCCCGCACCGGAATCCTCGCCGAGTTGGAATCCGGACGCGCCGAACTCGACGAACTTACCGCGAAGGTCGTTCAGGCGGGTCTTGCGACTTGGAGCGGCGACCGGGCCGGGGATCTCGGTGGTGCGCTTATCGTTAAAGGCCAGTCGAACCTCCTTAGCAACGTCACCGCGCTGGAGGACCTTGAGCGCATCCGTCAATTGTTCAGCGCCCTCGAAGCGCGCGAACAGATGGTGCGTCTGCTTGATCTCGTCGGCAAAGCGGACGGCGTGCAGATTTTCATCGGCGCCCAGAACGAACTATTCGGCATGGCTGGATGTTCGATGGTTGTGGCGCCATTCCAGAATTCCCGCGAGCAGATCGTGGGCGCCATCGGGGTCATTGGCCCCTCGCGCCTTAACTATGCGCGCATCATTCCCATGGTCGACTACACCGCGAAGCTGGTGGGCCGCATCCTGGATCGTTAAAAGAAGACATCGGAAAAGAAGAACTTATGACCAACGCAGAACCACCGTTTGAAGCCGCCCCCCACGCTGAAGGCGCGCCCGAAGGCGCGCCGTCCGAATGGGAGATGAACGCCCAGAAGCGCATTCTTGAGCTCGAAGCGCAGCTCGAGGAGCTGAAGAAGGACAAACTGCTCGCGCTCGCAGAAGCCGAGAATGCCGGCAAGCGTGCCGACAAGCGCATCTCGGACAATGCGAAGTATGCGGTGGCCAACGTCGCCAAGGCGCTGCTGCAGGTGGCCGATAATCTTTCCCGCGCGCTCCTCGCTGCACCCGCGGAAACGCGCGCCAGCAATGATACGCTTAAGAACCTCGCCGTCGGTGTCGAGTTGACGGAAAAGGAACTGCACACGATCCTTGAGAATCAGGGCGTGCGCCGCGTGACCTCGCTCAATCAGCCGTTCGATCCCAATCTCCACAACGCCATCCAGGAAGTCGAGAACACCACGGTTCCTTCTGGGACGGTCGTGCAGGTCTTCCAGGACGGGTATCTGATTCACGACCGCCTACTCCGTCCCGCGATGGTCGTGGTCTCGCGTGGTGGTCCGAAGCGTGAAGCCGCACAGCCGCAGCAGCCCGGCGCGGGGATCGATACGAAGATCTAGATGCGCGGTGCGGCCGCATCACCGTTGCACCACTGACAAAGGGAAAAAACGATGAAGCGGTTCTGGAAAATCCCGGCGGCGCTCGGTGTCGTGGGCGCCGCGAGCCTCGCGTGGGCGCAAGCCGACAATCTGAACAAGCGCGAGCAGACGCCGGGCGCGGTGATCGAGATCGCGGCAACGACGCTCGCGAAACCCTATGCGACGCCGAGCCGCGCCAACGTGTCCAACGACAAACCGCGGGCCGGGCAAATGCCGACGGTGCCTGCGGGTTTTCTTGTGAATGTCTTCGCGAGCGGCCTCGGCCATGCCCGCAACATGTTCGTGGCCGCCAATGGCGACGTGCTGCTCGCCGAACAGCGCCCCGGCAAAATTACGCTGCTTCGCGATGCGGACGGCGACGGCAAGGCGGAATTGACGCAGACCTTCGCCGAGGGATTTAAGATCGTTTACGGCCTCGCGGCCGGGAAAGACGCGCTTTACGTCGGTGACGCCGACGGCATCTGGCGCATCCCCTACACGCCGGGCGACACCAAAGCGCGTGCGCCGCAGGAACGCATCAGCGCCGATGGCGCGTTCGGCGGCGGCGGCGGGCATGTCACCCGGAATGTCACCCTCGCCCCCGATGGATCGAAAATCTATGTGTCCATTGGTTCGCGCGGTAACATCGCCGAGGAAGAAGAGCAGCGCGCGACCATCCAGGAATTCGCGCTCGAAGGCGGCAAGGCCGTCAAACAGCGCACCTTCGCCAGCGGCCTGCGTAACGCGGTCGGTACGGCGTTCTATCCCGGCACCGACACGCTCTACACCGTCGTCAACGAACGCGACGGTCTCGGCGATGAACTCGTGCCCGACTATCTGACCAGTGTGAAGGACGGCGGTTTCTACGGCTGGCCCTACAGCTATCTCGGCCAGAACCCGCAGCCGGGTTTCGCCGAGAAGAAGCCAGATCTCGTGAAGAAAGCCATCGTACCCGACGTACTGTTCCGCTCGCACTCGGCGCCGCTGGGTCTCGCTTTCTACACGGGCACCAGCTTCCCGGCCGAATATCAAGGCGGCGCCTTCGTTGCGCTGCATGGCTCATGGAACGCGGAAAAGCCGCGCGCCTATCACGTTGCTTTTGTCCCGTTCAAAGGCGGCAAACCGGCCGCGAACTCCTACAAGGTCTTCGCCAGCGGCTTCTGGACCGGCGCCGACAAACCGGAAGTCTGGGGCCGCCCGGCCGGCGTCGCCGTCGCCAAGGATGGGAGCCTGCTCATCGCCGACGATGGCTCGCAGACGATCTTTCGTGTGAGTGCGGTGAAATAATGAGCGAGGTCGCCGGATGTCCCGGTGGCTTTGGGGTGACTTGGCACTGGATCATCGCGCTGGCTGTGATCGGCATTGGGATTTTGTGGCGTCGCGGCTGGTTTGACCGCGGTTAAAGCGCTTTCCGGAACGTTAGACTGATCCGCCCCTGAAGATCCGCGAGCGGACTCGTGCTCGGGTGGATTTTGCGCACGCCGTGGAACAGCATCCGTCCTGGGGGCCCCATGAGGATCGCGTCGCCGCTTTGGGCGATGAAAGCCGTGGTCTTGTCCGTGCGTTTCAGTCCGCCAATCAGCCAGTCCGCGTCATCGCCCAGCGAGATAGTGACGATCGGCTGATCGAAGTCCCGTTCGTCGCGGTCCTGGTGCAGGCCCATCTTGGCGCCGGGGGCGTAGAAATTGATCAGGCAGGCGTCGGGCTGAAAGTTGGGCCAAGGACTCCCATTCACGGCGTGGCGCACTATCTCAAGAAAGACGGGCGGCATCGGCGGCCACGGCGCGTCGGAGCCCGGTTGGGTTGTGATGTAACGGTAGCCCTTCGTGTCGCTCCACCAGCCCGCGTCGCCGCTGTTGGTCATGGCGGCCGAGGTCATTCCGCCGCCCCGGGTCCGGGGATGGCGAAAAGGGGCGGTCCGGGCGACCTCGCGGACGGCGGCCAGCAAACTTTGCTGCAACGCAGCAGAGGCCGCGTTGGGGCGCAAAATCACCCCTTTCGGTAGTGCGGGAAGCAGGTTCGAGTCCCCAAAAAGGCTCAGGTTCCCGTTTTTCAGGGGATCGCGGCTCCAAAAGACATTTCCAGGCACCCTAAACCCCAAAAACCGGTGACAAAAGAGTCAGTTGGCCCGTTGCGGCCCTATCTGCCCCCCCTTATATACGCCCCAGGTTTGAATGGTCTGGGTGCTTGGGAGAGATCCCGGCGATAAGGCCTTAAGCGAACAGAAGAAACGAACATTAGCAGGGGACACCCCGGGCGCCAGTATGGGCCCGCCTGTGTCCGCCTCATGGAAGGAACAGAAGGTATGGCTAAAGTTATCGGTATCGACCTCGGTACGACGAACTCCTGCGTCGCGGTGATGGAAGGCAAGACCGCGCGCGTCATTGAAAACGCTGAAGGCGCGCGTACCACGCCGTCGATGGTCGCTTTCACCGAATCCGGTGAGCGTGTCGTCGGTCAGCCCGCGAAGCGCCAGGCGGTTACAAATCCTGAGAACACCCTCTTCGCCATCAAGCGCCTCATCGGCCGCCGCAACGACGATCCGATGGTGGAGAAAGACAAGAAGCTCGTCCCTTATAAGATCGTGAAGGGCGACAACGGCGACGCTTGGGTCGAAAGCCGCGGCGAGAAGTATTCGCCCTCTCAAGTTTCGGCCTTCATTCTCCAGAAGATGAAAGAGACCGCCGAGAGCTATCTCGGTGAAAAGGTCACCGAAGCCGTCATCACCGTCCCGGCCTATTTCAACGACAGTCAGCGTCAGGCGACCAAGGACGCGGGCCGCATCGCCGGCCTCAACGTGCTGCGCATCATCAATGAGCCGACGGCCGCGGCGCTCGCCTACGGCATGGACAAGAAGAGCAACGGCATCATCGCCGTGTACGACTTGGGCGGCGGTACGTTCGACGTGTCCATCCTCGAGATCGGCGACGGCGTGTTCGAAGTGAAGTCCACGAACGGCGACACGTTCCTGGGCGGTGAAGACTTCGACGCCCGCATCATCGAATACCTCGCCGAGGAGTTCAAAAAGGAAGCCGGCATCGATCTGCGGAAAGACAAGCTCGCCCTTCAGCGCCTGAAGGAAGCGGCGGAAAAGGCCAAGATCGAGCTGTCGAGCTCCATGCAGACCGAAGTGAACCTGCCGTTCATCACGGCGGACGCCTCGGGCCCGAAGCACCTCAACATCAAGCTGACGCGCGCGAAGTTGGAAGCGCTGGTGGACGATCTCATCCAGCGCACCGTCGAACCGTGCAAAAAGGCGCTAAAGGACGCCGGTCTGAAGGCCAGCGAAATCCAGGAAGTCATCCTCGTCGGCGGCATGACCCGCATGCCGAAGGTGCAGGAAGTCGTGAAGACCTTCTTCGGCCGCGAGCCGCACAAGGGTGTGAACCCGGATGAAGTCGTCGCCATCGGCGCGGCGATTCAGGCGGGCGTGCTCAAGGGCGAAGTGAAGGATGTGCTGCTGCTCGACGTGACCCCGCTCTCGCTCGGCATCGAAACGCTGGGTGGCGTGTTCACGCGTCTGATCGAGCGCAACACGACCATCCCGACGCGCAAGAGCCAGACCTTCTCGACCGCCGAGGACAACCAGACGGCCGTGACCATCCGTGTGTTCCAGGGCGAACGCGAAATGGCCGCGGACAACAAGCTCCTGGGTCAGTTCGACCTCATGGGCATCCCGTCGGCGCCGCGCGGCGTGCCGCAAGTTGAAGTCACTTTCGATATCGACGCCAACGGCATCGTCAATGTCTCGGCGAAGGACAAGGCGACCAACAAGGAACAGCAAATCCGCATCCAGGCCTCGGGTGGTCTTTCGGAAGCCGATATCCAGCAGATGGTGAAGGATGCCGAAGCGCACGCGGAGGAAGACAAAGCGCGGCGCGCGTCCATCGAAGCGCGCAACCAGGCCGATGGCGCCATCCACTCGGTCGAGAAGAACCTGAAAGAGCATGGCGATAAAGTCTCGGCCGGCGACAAGGCCGATATCGAAGCCAAGCTCCAGGCGGCCAAGGATGTGCTCGAGTCCGGCGACGCCGAGAAGATCAAAGCGGCGACCGACGCCCTCCTGCAGGCGTCCATGAAGATGGGCGAAGCCATGTACAAGCAGGATCCGGGCGCGGCGGCCGGCGGCGGTGCTCAAGGCGGCGGCGAAGAAGCCAAGAGCGACGATGTGGTCGATGCCGATTTCGAAGAAGTCGACAAGGACAAGAAGTAACCTGATATAACCGTATCGGGGACAACACCCGGGGTCTCGGCCCCGGGTGTTGCACAAAGGCAGGCGGGCAAGAGTTAGTTACGCGCGATGGCGACAGCAGCGAAGCAGTGTTTCTACGAGGTCCTGGGTGTCGCGAAGACGTCCTCGGCCGAAGATTTGAAGAAGGCCTACCGCAAGCTCGCCATGCAGTATCACCCGGACAAGAACCCGGGCGATAAAGACGCCGAACACAAGTTCAAGGTCCTCAGCGAAGCCTACGAGATCCTGCGCGACGAACAGAAGCGCGCGGCGTACGACCGTTATGGCCATGCCGCCTTCGAACAAGGCGGCGGTGGTGGAGGCGGCGGCGGTTTCGGTTTCGGCGGCGGCTTCGCCGACATCTTCGACGAGATGTTCGGCGACATGATGGGCCGGCGCGGCGGCGGGGGCGGCCGGAATGCGGGCCGCGGCCAGGACACTCGCTACAATCTCGAAATTTCCCTCGAAGAAGCCTTCTTCGGCAAAAAGGCCGAGATCAAGGTTCCGTCTTCGATCGCCTGTGAGTCGTGCAAAGGCTCCGGCAGTAAAGGTGGCGCTGCTCCCAGCACCTGCCCCACCTGCCGCGGCGCGGGCCGGATGCGCAGCCAGCAGGGCTTCTTCACCGTCGAGCGCACCTGTCCCACTTGCCACGGCGGCGGCCAAGTCATCACCGACCCCTGCGGCAAGTGCAGCGGGGCGGGCCGCGTGCGCAAGGATAAGACCCTCGAAGTCACCATTCCGGCCGGCGTCGAGGAAGGCACACGCATCCGTCTCGCCGGGGAAGGCGAAGCGGGCCTCAATGGC